>Ga0209389_1005084_pt1 | contig 11116 bp, 8 predicted proteins | sample CowpearedBW_FD_187526 | JGI IMG/M metagenome (GOLD analysis project Ga0209389, IMG submission 187526) | Root nodule microbial communities of legume samples collected from California, USA - Cow pea red BW (SPAdes) (version 2) | ecosystem: Host-associated > Plants > Roots > Nodule | place: USA... | reverse complement strand
TTTTATATATATATATATATATATATATATATATATATATATATTTTGTTAAGCCTATATATAATTTGTAGTATTATTATATTTTTATTAGTTAATTAGTTTTAATTTTCTATATATATTTATAAGAGTTATGTATTCACAATTCATGATATTAAATACATTATTATTTCTAATAATAATAATTTAAAAATATTTACAATATAATACATTTTTAATAAAATTATTGTATTGAATTTTATTATAGTTTTTTTTGGATGTTACATTAATTAAGATAAAAAAATTAGAAAAACACATTAATAATATCACAAAATTGAGAAAAAAAAACTATTAAACCTATATTATTTTATTAAGAAATTTATTTTAACAATAAAAAATTCTCACCAATTGATATTTTAGTACATATAACTTAAATCATGAGTAAAGTAGAAGGATTTGTCTTTTCAATACTTAATTCACAAAATAGATAATCATTTCATCTATAACTTAATTATTATATATAAAGATTATATATAAAGATGCGTACACACATGTGCGAAAGCGTATGTGTTTACATAGTTAATAATTTTAATACATATGATTTTAATTTGGATTCACACAATACCAATTATATATAACAATCATATTTTTATTATGATTTAAAAAATTATTGTATATTTTTCAATATGTATATATAACATATCATATCTTAATATTTTAAAAAACGTATTGATGTATCATATCATATCGTGTCGTATTTGATACATGTATCATATCTATGCATTGTTCAAAGGATTTAAATCTTTTGACTGTTTATTTAAACAAAATTTGAAATTTAAATATGTATAAAACAAAGAACCATGGAACGCCAAAAGCATCATCTCAATGTATTTTCCCAAACAATCTCATAACTCTTTTTCATAGTCAATGCAATGCATGTATAATTAATCAAATTAATAATATCACAAATTTTTAATCATCAAATTAATAATCACTAAATACACCAATATAAAAATTTAAGCTATAATTGTTTTTTTTACAGACAAATAAACAATATATTAATAATAAAGTACTTGGAGTGCTTTAACCCTTTTATATAAAAAAAAAAGTTTATCAATTATAAAACCAACAACTAAAGTATATAGTCGTAGCTACAAGGATCATTTTCATCTTCTTGTAAATTTTCACAAAGAGTTATGAATACTATATATCCTATACATATAGGTAAGGTGAGTACATAAAGGTATTCTTTTACTCATTTATGTTCTACTCAGCCCTCAAACATAAAATATCTACCTGTCACAAGTTACAACCACTCCTCTCGCATATTGAACATGCAAGTGAAGAAAGTGGTTCCAATGAATTCCCAGGTAGACCTCTCTCTACACCTACTCTATAAAGAGCTCATCAAAAACATAAAATAGAGTGATTAATTCATATATAGAGAGCTGAAGACCACATCTGCAAGGAAAAAGCAAGCACTCTATACAATAAAGTCTAGGTTATAAGTTAGAAAACCCTATACAGGTACCCTATTATTGCCCCTAGCACAGTAAACCAAAAATGATAAAGGGTTTCTAAGCTATGAGAAAGATAAAATTGGGGAAATATTGTAGTGCTTTTGTATTGTAGATGTTGCGTTTATATAAACACAATACATTACAATCATAATCTCTATAATAGCCATCATTGAATATAATAAACAATATAGGTAATAATTGATAATGATGGTTGCACACATGAGAAATAATACACGGGCATAATATAAGGGATATTGGGATAATATTATTGACATAATATCTCTGGTATTGATTCTAATAATTAGAATAATAACTTTCTCTAACTCCCTCTCTCAAACTGAGGTGACTCAGTCATCACAAGTTTGTCTCTCAAAATGTTGAACCTTGTGTGTGAGAGAGGTTTGGTTAAAAAATATGCAATTTGATCTGTTATGGGTACATAGGCTATTGTGATTTGATTCTGAAGCACTTGATCACAAATGTAATGAACATCTATCTCAATATGTTTAGACCGAGCATGCATCACTAGATTGGATGCTAGTGCCTTAGCACTTAAGTTATCACACCAGAAAACCAACTTTCTAGGCATAGGAAATTTCAGCTCATCTAGAAATGATCTGATCCAAGTTACTTTTGCTACTATGTCAGCTAAAGCTATGTATTCTGACTCAGTACTTGACCGTAACACCACTTTTTTGTTTTCTTGAGGCCCACAAGATCAATGTCTCTCCAAGGAAAACACATTGCCTTATTATGGATTTCCTATCATCTATGCTAGTGGCCCAATCTGCATAAGAGAATCTAGCTATATCAAGATCGGTTGAGGGTTTGATATGAAGACAAAAATTTGTTGTGCCATGGAGATATCTTAGTATTCTTGTTATTCCTTGCCAATGATCTATAGTTGGGGAACTCATATATTGGCTAAGTTTGTTGATAGAAAATGTTATGTTTGGTCGAGTTTTGGCCAGATATTGTAATGCACCTATGGCCTATCTATGTAGTGTAGGGTTAACAATAAATTCTCCTTTAGCAATGAATTGTTTTCCCTGTTACCGTTGGTGTAGGGCAAGATGAAGCTTTTTCCATATTAAACTTCTTGAGTAGATCTCTAATGTACTTTGTTTGTTTAAGGTACATTCCACCAACATCTCTATGTACTTCAATTCCCAAGAAGTAGTGTAGAAGGCCAATGTCTTTGAGAGAGAAAGCAATGTTTAATTGACTAATGAAAGTCTCTAAAGACTTATTGTTGCTCCCTGTAATTATTATGTCATCAACATATATGAGAAGGAGTATGATATGATCATTTTCTCTAAGAACAAATAGTGACGAATAACTTTTGGTGTTTTGAAAGCTCCATCTTAATAAAGTGTCTTTCAACTTGTCATACCAAGCCCTTGGGGCTTGCTTCGGTCTATAAATTGCCTTGTTTAATTTGCATATGTGGTCATGCTTGGTTGAATCTGTATATCCTTCAAGTTGATGCATGAACACATTTTCTTTGAGATTGCCATTCAATAATGCATTATTTATGTCTAATTGCCTAACATCCCAGTTTAAATGTACTGCAATGGATAAGACAATTCTTACTGTGCTAGACTCTACCACTAGACTGAAGGTTTCATCATAGTCGAGACCCGCAGTTTGTTGAAAACCTTTGGCAACCAATCTTTCTTTCCTTCATTCAATTGAGCCATCTGCCTTGTATTTAGTTTTAAAGACCCACTTGGAGTCTATGATGTTATTTTGCCCCTGAAATGGTACCAAAGTCCAAGTATGATTAGATGCTAGAGCTTTAAATTCTGCACACATGGCTGCTTTCCATTTTAGACCGAGTAGAGCTTCATTAACATTTTTTGGTTCCTTGTCTTTTGTGTCTATTTCTAACAGCCCTATATAGGGAAGTTTTAGCTTGTAGGTCCCTGTCTTGCTTTTGGTTTGCATCTAGTGCGTGTTATCTTGCTGAGTCTGTTAGTTATTTTCTTCTACTGTGTCATTTACATGTGAGGTTGCCTCATCTACATGAATAGAGATATCATTGAGCGTTGATTGATCATCATTGATAGTTAAGTCACCGAGAGTTGGTTGCTCTTAATTGGAAACTAAGTCACCTTTTTTATGATTCACCTCCATGTGAGTTGAGTCAATTGTGTGGCTTGTAGTGGTACTTGCAGTACAAGAAGGAAGAACCATAGGGATTGTTTCAATCGGTGTTTTTAATGAATTTCTTGTGTCAATAAAGCCATCATGGAAAGGAAAGTGATTCTCATTAAAGACCACATGTCTTAAGATGAAAATTTTGCCATGAGAGTTAAGGCACTTATAACCCTTGTGATATTTGTTGTATCCCAAGAATACACACTGTGTAGTGTGGAATTGAAGTTTGTGTTGATTGTATGGTTTAAGGCAAGGATAGCAGGCACAACCAAACGACTTTCGAGCATCATAATCACGTTTCTTTCCAAATAATAATGAAAAAAATACTTTCATTTGGGTTAACTGATGAAGACAATCTGTTGATGAGATAAAATGAGTAAGAGAAAGATTCCCACCAGTAGTGTAAAGGAATTTTTGCCTGTGCCAAAAGTGTGAGCCTTAGTTCAGTCATATGTCTATGTTTCCTTTCAGCTCTACCATTTTGCTGAGAGGTATATAGGCAAGACATTCGAAATTGAACTCCCGATTCAATTGCTATTTTTTAGACAGGTTTAAACTCACCTCCACCTTCACATTGAAGAGCTTTTATCTTCTTATTAAATTGGTTTTCAATCAGGCTTTTGAATTGAGTGAAAGCATGTATTATTTCTTATTTTTGTTTCAAAGGAAAAATCCAAGTGAACCTGTTGTAATCATCAATTAAAAGAACATAGTACTTAAAATTAGAGGAGATAAAATTGGGGCAGGTCCCCATACATCACTATGAATCAATTCTAAAGGTTCCTTAGCATGAGAGGAAGATGATTTAAATGGTAACAAATGAAGTTTTCCAAATTGACAAGTTTCACAAAATGAAAATTGATCATGTGATGATGTTTTGACATTGCAAATCTTCAGCACCTTTTCTAAGACTTTATTGTTGGGGTGTCCAAGCTTTCTATGCCAATTCTTCTTTAGCGACATGTAGACACATGGATCTTTATTGACTTGAGAGATGACACTTGAAAGTTGGTATAATCCATCTCTAAGTTTCCTTCTTTGTAGTATTTTCCCTATCAATTTGTCCTTCACATAACAGTAGTTTGCATCAAATTCAACAAGGGCATTATTGTCGGCAGTTAGCTTAGATACACTTAACAAATTTTTTGTTATTTCTGGAACATATAGAACATTATGCAAGTTGAGGTTATTCAATTTGGTTGTGCCTGAGACCAATATTTTCAATCTGTCACCATTTCCAACTAAGAGAGAAGAAGTTGTACCATTGTTTTCATTGAGATCTTAAAGTTTCTCATTTTGATGGGTCACATGATTGTTAGCTCCACTATCAAAGTACCATTCATAGGTCTGATTGTGGTAGGCGGAGGCTATGAAAGCACTGTGATTTTCTCTCTTGCTATTTTCAACATTATGATTTGAACCTGTGTATGACTTATCATAATGATAAAGTTAGATGTACTTCTTCCTCTACCTCCTCTAAAGTTAGAGTCCCTCTAATTACCCTGTGTCATTGGTTTGTTGCTTCTGAAATCAATTTTAGTTGCAAGGTTTGTTGAAGTATTCATTGAAAAATTATTGAAAATGTTCAACTATTATATTCTACATTCAAAATCCAATAGTTGGGCTTGTAGATCAACCCAACTAAGGTTGATTTAATCAGATAATTTGACCACCACCAGATTGTAATCAACATCCAGTCCATTCAGTGTTTGAATCCTCAAATCTGAGTTGAAGATTGGTGATTTTGCGAACTTAAATTTATCAGCAAGGTTCTTCATATTGAGAATATATTGATCCATCTTCATTTCTCTTTTGCGAGTGTTGTGAAATTTTGAGTTGAGGTAGATTGTCCTTGATTTTGTGTTTGCACCTACTAGGCTTTGGGCTTCATTCCAAAGTTCCATGGAGGTTTCACAGTGCAGAAATTGTGTTGCAATATCAATGGCCATTGAATTTCTTATCCCAATATCTATCCACTATTCATAGTCAGGATTGGTTTTCTGAGTTTTGTCACCTGTAGTGACAAACGGTTCTGGCCATTCTTTTATTCCTAGTATGTAGCCATAAAGTTTGCAACCACTTATCAATGGAAGAACTAGTGACTTCCGTAGGAGATAGTTATCTTTGTCCAACCTGGTAGAAACAATTGTGGGTAGGTCATTTTTGTGATCTGTGTAGGCTGCACAAGACATGATTGGATCAAGAGCTTTCAAGCTTAAGAGCTCTGATACCAAGAAAGATAAAATGGGGAAATATTGCAGTGCTTTTGTATTGCAGATATTGTGTTTATATAAACACAATATAGTATAATCATAATCTCTATAATAAAGCCATTATTGAATATAATAAACAATTTAGGTAATAATTGATAATGATGGTTGCACACATGAGAAATAATACATGGGCATAATATTAGGGATATTGGGATAATATTATTGACATAATATCTCTGGTATTGATTCTAATAATTAAAATCGTAAATTTCTCTAACTTTATGGACTTTAAACACAAAATGGGACATAAGCACCAATCAGAAAATGAAAAATGTAAAATCTATTTATTGCAAAATATGCAGTTGTAATTTGGCCATTATAGCTAGAGTAGTTTCGTTTTGGTCATTATTGATACAACAATTTTGATTTGGTCATTACAACAAACATGATCGTTGTTGAGTTGTTACAAGATATTCATCATAAGTCATGGGATTTTTGTTGAAAGGGGGAGCCTGCTCAATACAACAAAGCTGATTTTGATGATGTCCAAAGTCCTTGTACCACTCTTTTACTGTTTTAGACGTAGTCTTGAACTTATCTTTTGTATAGGTGATGCATATCTAGGATTACATGTAAATCAAGCTTGAACTGTATAGATTAACTGTCAATCTATTGAATATGTCAAATGCATAACTTATTAATGGATTGGATATTTAACTAATGGATTATCAGAAGACACTGCACTGATGTAGTGAAAATTCACCCACGATAATCGATTAAGTAAATTCCCTAATCCACCAATCTCAGCAGCAAAACTCTGATTTAAAAACAGATTTGAAATCAATTTAAAAATCACGCATCACTGCATCAAGAAGAGATTTTTCTAAGATTGAGATTCGTAGAGTTCTTGCTTTCTTGGGAGATCATTCAATTGGATATTCAAGAAGATTGATGATGGATTCAATCTTGGATGGTCAACCTTGGCATTAGGATCGAGTTTCACATCTGCACATTCATTAGGTGTATTCGTTCCTTGTTCTCTTTTGAATTATATTTTTGTTCACTGTTGATTCACTATGTGAGTCAAGGTCTAGGTGCAATTGAGTGGAGGCATTGCATCTAGGGTGTCGCAACCGAGATGGCGACAGAACGACGAAAATTTTTTAAAAAGGTACAGAGGAGTCGCCACCATAGTTTATTGTGGAAAACTATAGAAAAACCTTAAAAAAGAAAGGTCTCTGAAACCAAATTTGGATTCGGGAGTCGGTTACGTGTGGAGAAAGTATTAGCACCCCACAACATTCGTCTTAAGACTGTTCCTTCTTTAATTAAGTGCGCAAGATAAAATTTAATGTTTAGAATATTTGTTGTTCCCCAAAAAATCAAACAAAATAGAAAACACATACAAAAATAATAAAGATTAAAAAAAAATATTTTTTTTTTTGGCTCGACGAGGATTGTACCTCGATCCTACGTTTCCATTTGAAAAATCAAGGATATCGTAGTTCTTTATAAAAATATTTGTTTTTTATATTATTTTTATTTCTTTAAATTTTAAATTTTAAATTTTAATATATATATATATATATTATATTATTAATATCAAAAGAACCCGAGATTCTACATGATAAAGATTTAATTATCAAGCAAATTTGAGATTTAACATGATATTTAAGATGATTTTATAATTTTTATTTTTTATTATTACTAATTTTTAAAAAAAGAATTAAAAGCCTATGAAAGAGTGTTTTGATTATCCAGCAAGTCCGAGACTTGACATGACATTCAAAACTTATATAAAAGAAAAAAAAATATTTTTTTATTTATTATTATTTCTTTTTTTTAGAGATAATTAAAGCATACGAAAGAAACCTTTTTATTTATCAAGATAAGAATAGAGGGAAAGAGAAAGGTTAAGCTCATCAATGACAAACCCAAAATTATCTAACATGAGAACCCCAAACACATTTAATCATACAATAGTTCAAACCATCATACATTTGATATTATAAGAGAATCATAAATAGCATCAGGAGCAAAGAGAATTTACCTTAAGGTGACCCCTTTTGCGCATGCTTTGGTAATAAAGAAGGATAGGGGTTTTTCGAGAAGTTTTGTGCTTATATAGGAACCTTGGGGTACCACTGAATCGAATCCTTGTCTTTAATTATAATAAAATATATGAGTAAAGAATTGGTTCTGATGGAACATATTATAGCAATTAAATCATTGCACAATATCCACAGTATTAATTATAATTATTAACGAAATATTGCATGTAATTACTAGAATCATATTTTCCGTCACATAAAGATCGTGATCAAATCATAACATATTATTCATATAATTGATTCTAAGTATTACCAGGAATATTTTCTTCTAATTATTAAAATCGTACCATTTTCTAAAAAGCATTATTATCGGGCACATTTGCTTCTAATTAAAATAATACCTTCCTTGGTTGGCAATGCAAAGAGACACATCACATAAGTGTAAATGCAAGATATTTATTCAAATTATTATAAAAAATATTGCTCCTAATATTACACCATTTTCCAAAAAAAGAAATTATAAAACGTCCTTTTCTGACATGTTATGTATGGAGTGTAAATAGCAAACAATGGGGTGAAAATATGTACAAAACATTTGGACTCATGAAAAGAGTGTGATAATTAAAAATAAATTAGATTCTTCCTTCTCTTGTTTTTTCTTCGTTTCTTTTTTTTTATCATGGAAGAATTAAAGTTAGAAAAACCTACCATCAATACAAACATATTTTTTATTTTATTTTATTTTATTATTATTTTTTATTATTTTTTAACAAAACAAATGCATTTAACCAGACGAAATTGGGTGTTGACATAGGGAGAGTTCTTGATTTGTAGATCAAGCTCCTTAGTCTTTAGGGTCTTGAACTATATAGATGTTCTTGTAGTTCTTGTAACTCTATTGATTTAGTGGAATCCTCTTAAGCTCAGGTTGCTTAGGAGAAGACTGGACGTAGATTCATCTTGAATCAAACTAGTATAAAAATTGTTGTGTTCTTTTGCTTCTTTCATCTTTTATGCCTTTCCTAATTGTTTGAATTAATCCATTAAATACAGAATTGGAAAACTAGTTAATGGGGTTATAAAGATTAAAGATAGTATTCAAGGTTCCCTTAAATTTAGTGAAAGATTAAATAACCAATTCGCGCCTCTTCTTGGTTGGGTTATATTAGACACATCAATTTTAACAATTTTAACCCATCACCATCCCTCTTTCACACTTATAAAAAGGTGGTTTGGTGCTCTCCAAAAACACACAATTCAATTCACTTGTCTTTCTCTCTTGGTTTCTTTTGTTCTCTTCTCCCTTCATAAATGTCTTCTTTAATCATGGGTTATTCATATTTTAAAGAGCAGCTTATCTTGCTAGTTTCTATTATCCTTAGGATATATCTGAGATGTTCCTGTTGTACCATGGAGAGTTTGTGCATACATTGCGGATAAATCCTTAAGAGCAATGTTTCAACACATCCCAGGACTTTACCTATTCATGTTCTCATCATATTTTTACTACAAAATTTATATTTGTCATTTTATTTTTCAACCATTCCCATACCCTCACTTGGGTCAAACTAAAAATCTCTTTTGGGTCTGGTATACCATTCCTAAAGATAATATTGTTCCTATGATTCCATAAAGTCCACACTATCGCAATCCACACCCCCTTCCATAACATATTACCTTTGAGGTTTAGCTCTAAAAGATGAAAATGCTCAAAATGTGCTTGAATTTGGTTATAGCTTACCCCCAAGTTACCAGTTCATTTGTTACACATATTCCATATTTTAGTAGCCACTTTACAGGTAAACAAAAGATGATTTATGGTATCGCCCTGTTCACCGCACATAACACAATTAACATTGTTTAAAAAGACCCCTCTATGTCTTAAGTTAATCATTGTCGACACTCCATTTAGAATAGCCTACCATACAAAGAACTTTGCAGATGGTATAACCTTTACTCTCCAAAAGCCCTAAAGAATTGCTTTTTTTTTTATCTAAAGGTTATGAACCTTGCAACAACTTATATGATGACTTAACAGTGTATATCATATCTTCCCAATTATTCCACATCCACATATCACTTATTCCTGTAACAAGAGTTTTTCTATCAATTTCTTCCAAGAATGTTTCAATTTGAGGTATCTCCCATTCAAACCAATGTTTTATCCAAGACAAAATACATTCCTATCTATCATTGTCCCACTTCCAATGCTTTTTAATAAATCAAGATTAAACCCATCTGGTTCAGGACTCTTAGAGCCATCATATTACCATATAGTTGCTCTAATTTCATCCTCTATAATCACCCTAGTTAGCTTTCCTGCTCTTTGTTTAAAGTAATCTTTTACAATCACTTTCACCACGTCTGGTTTCTCACACCATTACCCTAGGATATCCACGTCTTTGATCTCATTTTTCTTTCTTCTCCAATTCACTATAGAGTGAAAATACTTAGAATTAGTATCGTATTTTTCTATCCATTTAACTCTTGTTTCCAGATTGCTTCTTGCCTATGACTCATTGCACTGAGTTCACTGAAGAGCTCCCTTCTCTCTAGTCTTTGGTCATCCTGTAAAGTGCTCTCATCATCCAACTTGTCCAACTCTCATATTTTATTGATAATGTTTTACTTTTGTAGATTAACATATCCAAACACATCGTTATTCCATATCTTGAAATCCCTTTTCAATTTCTTGAATTTCTCTTTTAGTTTAGATAAACCATCACCATACACATTATAGGTTCCCCACTTTGTTTCCACATACTTTCTAAAGTCACTAACATTGTGCCACGCGTCTAGACTTCTAAAAAGGTTTGGGCCCCCATTCAATTTGTTCATGTTTAAGTACTAATGCACAATGGTCATATATCACCCTATCTAAAATGTGTTGTTTATTTCCTGGCCATTGTTCTAACCACTCATTTGTTACTAAGATTCTATCAAGGTGACTTTTTGTAGTTCTGTTAGGTCTGTATTAAGTGTACTTTCTCCCTACTACTGGTATGTAATTGACACTAGTCTTATCTATGATATTATTAAACTCGCGAATCTCTTTCCCACTGGTCACACCCATACTGATACCTTTCTCTCCTCAAGTTTTCTTATAGAGTTAAGATCGCCCAACAAACACTACGTCTTGCAACTATTTTTTTGTTTTATAAGATCTATCTCTTTCCACATTTCCTTTTTTTTTTAC
>Ga0209389_1005073_pt1 | contig 11127 bp, 10 predicted proteins | sample CowpearedBW_FD_187526 | JGI IMG/M metagenome (GOLD analysis project Ga0209389, IMG submission 187526) | Root nodule microbial communities of legume samples collected from California, USA - Cow pea red BW (SPAdes) (version 2) | ecosystem: Host-associated > Plants > Roots > Nodule | place: USA... | reverse complement strand
ACTATATTAAATACTGTATTTATTACGAAATTACTGCACCGGTTACATTACTACTTCGTTGTCGTTTAGTATGTTACATTTAATAAGAACTTCACATTTTTTCCTATAAATAATCAAGAGACACATTTTTTCCTATAAATAATCAAGAGACAACTTCTGATATAACAATAATCACCAAATTATTATAACAAACATCAGAATTTCAAAATTTGCAACATCATGATGAAAGATATGTCAAAGAAATCATTCATATTAGCACTCTTATTTGTAATTTTCGCAATAGAAGTTTATTATGGTATTTATTTTCTGTTTATCGTATGGTTTCTGAATATTATATTTTTCTTGTACATACCTATAATAAAAACATGCAATTATTTTATAGGTCATTCAATTTCAATGGAATCAGTCACAAAAGATGATGCTATAGTTGTATGTCCATGCCAAACAAAGAAGGATTGTCTTCGCAATATTCGCTCTCTACCATGCGGTCCATCTGTAGTTACTTGCTTTGAGGGATATTGCCGTTGTAATCATAACCAGAAATCAGGTATTCAAATTTGTTTATTTTTTACAATTAAACATAATATGTTGATATAAAAGTTTAAAAAAAATATGCACTATTTGTCAAATCGAGTGTGTGAAAGTCTTATTTATTCGGATTTCAAAAGTTTTGTGGTAAAATTGGATTGATATTGTAAATTAATATGAAATTATTTCTAACTATTTTTTAATTATTTGATTTATAATATTTCAACTCATTGATGGTTATAACATCCAAACCTCCATTAATAGTTTTAAATTGCAGTCGGTCATTTTTCTAAAACTATTCTAATTCTCTTTAAAAGATCTTAACATTTGAAATTATAAAATTTTATCAAAGTCTAAATTCAGACCGTAATTAAATATTCTGGTATGAAATTTAAGTGTTCTTACAAAAGGTATTCTTCTATGTTATTTAGAAGATTTTTTTTATTATTTCTTTCGTAATAGATATTAATTTCTGGTTTTTGTGATTGTTTTAGTTGTTATGGTTAAAAGCATTTTTTATAATGTTTTATATGAATTAGGTTTGCCCCCATTTTTTTAAATTTATTTTCTTTTAATAATATTTTTCCAGTAAAAACGTTATGTTTATCATGAAATTGTGACTGTTTTCAGCATTCTCGTGACAAAAGCGTATTATTCTATCTATTTTCTATTATATAATCATTATTAAATGCTTTATTTTATTTAGTTTTATTAACATTATAATTATTGAATTTTGCAGATAATTTGTTTCCGAGAGAACCAATAGGAGAGGCAGGAGTGAATGATTCTACATGAAACATTTTAAATAAATGTATTTGAAAGTTGTAAGATTCAAGACTAGCCTAAATAATATTATGAGCTGTATGGTTCATAATTGAAATATATAAAAGCGAATAATAAATAAAAAACTTTCATTTCTTTCATGCCCTTAATGCACTTTAGGAGCTTCCAATAACTAAACTAATTTACGATTGAGCACTCGTTTAGATATGTTGAAGTATTTTTCGGTAAATTTCTTTATGATAATAAATATAATAAAAACTAAATTAGTTATTAGAACCTTCTAATTTGTTTTTTAATATTTACTAGATGGTTTATCTATTATTAACATGTAGTTTTGTGAATTTTAGTTATTAGAACTTTCTAATTTGTTTTTTAGTATTACTAGATGATTTATCTATTATATTGATATGAATCACAATTGATTTTTTTATTTAAAGAATAACATAAATGGAATAAGATGGATATTTTCTCTGATCAAATTAATTTTAACCAAATAGGGATGGCAACGGGCGGGACGGAGACGAATTTCGCTATCTCATACCTATTCTCGTAGAAAAAATCTATCTCCATCTCACCCCCAAATTCAAAGGGTATCAAAATTTTGTCTCATCCCCATCTCCACCGAGTAACGGGTATAATCTTGTACACATACCTGTACGTACCCGTTTTTTTACTACTCCAATATTAATTTTTATAAAATGATAAAAAATCCCAGTAAAGGAAACATAATATTATCAAATATTCAATATTAGAGGATGATTGTTTCTTCGATATTAAATACTTTGAAATAAATTATAATTGTTTACATTTTATATTAGAATACCAAATAAAATTTCATGAAAATCAAAACATTTATTAAATTTGCAAACTGCAAACATTAATGAAATCTAGTTGATAAAATTTAAAAATATAAAGGAAAACAAATATTCAAATTAAAATATATTTTAAGTGTTTGTTTACTTCAATTTTTAAAATTCTAATGAATCTTTTTTAATACACTAATAAAAGTTATAATACATCACTTGATCAAAATGATGCAAAGAACAAATAATAAACATAATAATAAAATTTTGACATAGATCTTATATCTATTGAACTTTAATGTTTGTTGGATGGTGATAAAAAAAATTCATGGTAATTACATTAAATTTTTATATTGTGGTAAATAAAATTTATTTATACAATTATAATGAAAAATTACATTATGATTGATAATGAGTTAGAATATAAAAAATAATTAGATAAAATATATTGAAATAATATTGTGCATGATGAAAATAAACAATAAATAAAAATATTAAAAAATTAACAAATGTGTGTCTTAGAAACTATTTGAGAGACTATTGAAAGAAATCGCACAAAGAAAAACAAATGTATAATTAAGGGTATGATAAGATGAAAAATACCTTAAAGATCTAAGAAAACTTTTCAAATATCAACATACATACTCAATGGTTTTAACGAGAATTGTTTTAGCGAAACAAAAGTTCTTCAAATGAAAAAAAAAATTAATAATAATAAGTAAATAATTTTTTTTATATTACCTAGTAAATGAAAGGTTTATGCTATTAAATATTAAATTGAGAGTATTAAACATTCTCATGTGAAAGGAAAATATACAATAAATAAAAATATTAAAAAATAATAAAAATATTCAAATGGGAGACATAATTTTTTTTTTAATTCATATTCATCATTTTAACATAATTACATAAAATTTATGATAAGATGGAAAATATATTGGAGATGCGAATGAATTTCATGACAAACCAAATAATTAGAAGAAATAAAAAATAGAAAGTATATATATATATGGTTACTTAATTAATTATGAATATTTTCATAATTTAAACGGAGACGTAGATATGGCGGGGACAGGTATTATGATGGGGATATGTACATCCTCATACCCATGCCCATATCCAATTGAAAAAGTTACGGATTCCCCATGCCCATACCCATATCCATTCCCAGTCAATGCGGGATTTTCTGTCAAAACGGGGACGGGTTTGAACAATACCCACAAGGACAGGTTTATTTGTCATCTTTAGTTCCAAAGGGTTATGTTTTTCAAACAGGAAAGATATCATTTTAAACAATGTTCGAAAAACCTTTTTAAATAAACATTTGATATTTAAAGAAACTAAGAAATGCAAAACAAACATTTCTTTGTTGAGATCCTAATGGTTTGATTCACATAATAAGAGATAAGATAGTTTTGATTATAACACAAAGAACAATAAGACGATAAATACATATTAAGACTTCATGGTATCATACACACACAAAATTAAGATTAAATATGTTTTTTTCCTTTAACTTTTAGTGAAAATTGAAATTAGTCCCTCTTGGAAATGTTAAACCAATTTAGTCATTCCTCTCTATAAATGCATTGATTTAGTCTTTTTAATCAAATTTTATTAAGTTTATTTCACGTTTCAAACACAATAATCATTATATAATACCTTCTTTAACACAATAGTCATTACATAATAGATATTCATTACCTCCGATCTAATCCTTTTATTTATTTTTAATTGATTTTCTACTTTCGCTTTATAAGTTAAAAAAAAAAAATTAAAGATTTCATCCTTATGTTTGATTAAGTATACTTTGGTGTATCTAGAATAATCACTATGAACATTAAAAAATAATTTTTACCACCTCTAAACTAATTTGTTTTAGATATGCTATAATTAATATTTTTTTAATTTTTAACTTTAAATTAGTTATAATCAATGATAAAAACAAAAAGTATAAAACATTTAAATACAAAAGGTAATAAAATATTGTAGAAAATAAAAAACATCATGTATAAATATTTAAAAACATTGAATTAGAAGTGTGTTTCTAGTTATTATTAGCTAAAAAATTATAATGTTTTTTTTAGTTATTTCACAATTCCTCATAAAAAATGTTATTATTACATAATTTTGAAAATTCTTTGGTATAGTTTGAATTTTTTTTATGAACGATAACAATAACATTTAACTATGATTTTAATAATACTAGTTTAATAGTTTAAAGCCTTAAATAGTCATTTGGTCTTAATTTTGATTAAGTTTTTTCAATTTGGTCCTAGTTTAGGAATTGTGTTCAATTTGGCCATAAATTTCATAAATATCGTTCAATTAAGTCTTTTTATTTAACACCATTAAAATCGATAACATAATAGTGTACATGGTGGATTGTTCTTGTGATGTGGTGCACTATAGATTAACGTGGCCGTTTTGATGTGTATACAATAGATGTTGAACTTGAAAAGGGATATGGTTTTCATTTGTACACATGTGGAGCAATTAAGGGCTTGTTCTACTTGAAGAATTTGGTTGCCATCCTCCTTCTGTTGAAAAGGTATGTCTCGTGAGGCATCATCTTCTTCTTAGAATAGTTAGGTTTTTTGCGATTCATGCCATGGTGGTGGTTATAAGGTTTTAGGCGTATGAAACACCCCTGTAAAGTGAAGAAAAGATAGATTCCAAAAGATAATCTGCACTTGTATTATGGTGATGGGTTTCTTACAATGTATAAGAAGAAAGCTATAGCTTCATCAGCTATTAGATAGTACAGATTCAGAAACATAAGACTGAGAAAAAAAAGAAATGACTAGCAGAGAAAGAAACAGACAATCAGAGAGGAAAAATTCTATTTGCCCCCTCTCTCCCTATTCTGCTGCCCTATTTCTATCATGGAGCCACAAAATCTTGCAGTAGAGAATTTGTTATTTTCTTCCTTCCACTCTTACACACTCCCATGTGCCTTGGATCTTGTGCCAGTTGTTTATTCTTTTGTTGATCATCATTTTTACTACTTTGCCATGTCTCTAAATTATCCAACTCACGTTCTTTGTTAGCATTACTCATTACTAAATTTGTTTCATTGCCCCCTTCTTTCCAAAGAACCTTGTCCTCAAGGTTAAGATTTGGATAATTCTGCTGCATCACTACCAGATCCTCCCAAGTGGCCTCGTAGTCTTTTAGACCCTCCCATTTGACGAATACTTGGGAAATATGCTCCCCACCTCTCAAAATCACTCTAGAATGTAGGATCGCAATCGGTTGCAGAACTGGGCCGTCCTCACTTGTTATCAATGATAAAGGAACATACGGATTGGAGTGGTCCCCTTTAAAAGGTTTCAACATGGATGGATTTTAGCATGCCTAACTTGTTGTTTTTCTTTTGTGAGACTGACAATTGCCTGTATGGCTGGAGTTTCACTAAGACCATATCTCCAATGTTGAATTCCAGGTGGGTGCGCTTTTTATCCGCTTGGAGTTTCATATAAGCTTGAGCTCGCGTTAAGTTCAGTTTCAGCTGCGCCATAATTGTATCCTGCTGTTGCAACAATTCTTGCAAATCAGGTGGATCTAGAGCATCCCGATTATACTTAGCTAACGTCGGGGGATCTCTGCCATAGACTGCTTTGAACGGGGTCATTCCCAAACTGCCATGATAAGCTGTATTATACCAATACTCCACCTAGGCTAAAACCTTGAACCAACTCTTAGGATTTTGAAAGGTGAAACAACGAATGTACATTTCCAAACATTTATTCAATACCTCTGATTGACCATCAGATTGTGGATGATATGCTGATGACATGGCTAGTGTAGTCCCCTGGGCTGTGAACAAATGTTGCCAAAATTGACTCATAAATACTTTATCTCGATCGAAAACTATGGATTTGGGCATACCGTGAAGTTTCACAATATTTAACATAAACACCTCAGCCACCTTCTTGCTATTATAATTCGTTGTCAACGTTGAAAAATGTGCAGGGGACGTGTTCATCGATTTTGCCTGCTGACAGATAACACAGTGTTGAACAAACTATCGAATATCCTTTTGCATCCTTGGCCAATAAAATTCTCTTTTAATTCTTGTCGTGGTTCGAACAATCCTTGCATGTCCCCCAATGGGCAAACTGTGAAACTCTTTCAATATATCCTTAATTAAGGATGCATTAGCGGGAATCACTAATCGTTTCTTCCAATACAATAGTTCATCTTTAATGGAAAAGTGAGGGTCGGTGTGTTGATTAGCCAAGCATAGTTGCAATTGTTTACTAACTTCACCATCATTTAGCACAACTGCCTTGACTTTATCGAGAAAGTCAAATTTGGTTTCAGACCATGCCAATAAAAACGAACGAGATAGAGAATCCGCGACCACATTCTCCTTTCCCGGTTTGTACTCAATTTTAAAATCAAAGCCCATAAATTTATACAACCACTTTTCTTGTTCTAGGGTTTGAAAGGATTGATCAGTCAAATGTTGGAGGCTTTGTTGATCTGTGCGAATAATGAATTGATGACCCAACAAATAATGGCAGAACTTGGCTAATGCTTCAGTGATGACATACATCTCCCTGGCATATGCTGACTGATTCTGCATCTGAGAAGACAACTTTTTGGAGAAATAAGCAATAGGGTGTTGTTGTTGACTCAAAATGGCTCCAATTCCTATACCTGAGGCATCTGTTTCAAGTATAAATGGCTGGGAAAAATTTGGGAGAGCCAGCACTAGAGCATGAGTAATAGCAAACTTTAATTTAGCAAAGGCATCTTGAGCTACTGCAGTCCAACAAAACCCGTCCTTCTTTAACAAATTTGTCAAAGGTGAAGCAATAGTAACATAGCCTCGGATAAACTTTTTGTAGTACCCTGTGAGGCCCAAAAATCCCCTCAGTTGCTTAACATTACAAGGTGCTGGCCAATGTAAGATTGCTTCCACCTTAGTTTTGTCCATAGTAACACCTGTTCCAGTGATAGTGTGCCCCAAATAATCTACTTCGGTCAACCCAAACGAACATTTAGATAGTCGAGCAAATAATTGATGCAACTGGAGTACTTGTAAAACAGATTCAAGGTGTCATAAGTGTGAAGTCCAATAGGGGCTATAGACCAAAATATCATAAAAAAAAAACAAAACTGATTTTCTAAGTTGCTGCTGAAAAACCTGATTCATGAGGCTTTGAAATGTAGTTGGGGCATTGGTGAGCCCAAATGGCATTACTAACCATTCACAGTGCCCATGATGAGTTCGGAAAGCCATTTTCATCCTATCCTCAAGTTGCATCAATATTTGGTGATAGTCGGACCACAAATCCAACTTAGAGAAATAATGAGCGCCACACAATTCGTCCAATAATTCATCGACTGTGGGTATGGGAAAGTTGTCTTTAATTGTGATTGCATTTAAAGCCTGGTAATCAGTACAAAATCTCCAAGTCCCATCCTTTTTTTTCACCAAAATAATTGGAGAAGAGAAAGGGCTTGTACTGGGCTGAATGAGGTCGTCATGCAACATATCTTGTACCATTTTCTCAATTTGTGTCTTTTGGCTATGGGGATACCGATAGGGTTTAACCTTAATTGGGGCTGAGCCTGGAATCAAAGGAATGGCATGGTTCTGCTGCCTATTAGGGGGAAGGCCCCTTGGTTTAGTAAACACAATACTGCATGAGCATAGTAATAAGGCTAATTCGGTCGGAATATCTGAGAGGAGTTGTTGGAATTCCTCATAAATAGAATCTGACATGTGCCAGTGCATCATAAAAACTTCTGCAATGGAGTGTGTGTGGACAAGCCTCTTAAATTGATGGAATTCTGCTTGCTGGGCTTCCGTATGTTGCTCTCCTTATAAGGTCACAAATTTCCCCTACATCATGAATTTAAGGGTCAAAGAACTATAATCAGCTACATGAGGCCCAAGAGTCGCTAACCAAGAAACACCCAAAACTAGGTCGACACCCGCAATCAGTAATAACACAACAGATAATTCTAGGACTTGATTTTGCACTTTAACTTGCAGTTGTCTGACACAACCTTCCGCCTTCAACACATTTCCATTCCCAACCATAACTTGAAATTGAGGAGTAGGCTCTATCGGTAGTTGTAAGAAGTGAGCAATACGTGGCTGAATAAAGTTGTCACTACTGCCACTATCCAATAGGATTTGGAGGTTGACCCCTTGGATTTGGCCTTGAAACTTAATGGTGCCCAGACCATTGGCTCCTTTTAATGCATTATACGACAGATGATGGTACGCGTTTAGCTCTGATTCGTTAACTATGGCACTATCCGGGGGATCAGGGTCTGGATCTGCACCTTCTTGATCGTCAGTTTGGAGCAAAAACATATATTTGTTGGGACATTTATGAGTTGGGGTGAACTTCTCATCACATGTGAAACAAAGCCCCTTTTCTTTGTCGATTTGCATTTTTGCATTAGTGATTCTCTTAACATTGTTGGCTTTGAAAGGTTGGGAAAAAGGTTTAACCGAGGGTGTGGGTAATAAGGGTGGTAATGTGTTTGGGCCAGTTGTTTGGGTGGTGGTGGCTGTTAAGGGCTAAGGTTTGGAATGGTTGGGTGTAAAGTAATGATATGGCTTCTTAACATATTTCTCCTCAAACAATCGAGCCAGAGATATGGCCTTGAGAATGGATTCCAGACCTAAAGCAAGAACATCACGGTGTAAATCTGGTTTCAAACCACTCAAGAAGCAATCCAACAACGCATATGTCGTTAACCTTGTAACACGATTGGCTAAAGCTGCAAATTCTGCATAGTATTGATTAACAGAATTCGTTTGGCATAGTTTAAAAAGGGATGACCGAGGACATGCATACGAGGAAGGGCCAAACTCCAGCTCCAAAGCGCCCAAAAATCCTTTCCAAGTTTGAAATGGATCTGTTTTAAGCCTCAGTTGGAACCAAGGAACAACATCCTTGTCCATGTGCACTGCTGCAATAATTAAACGTTGCTCTTTCGCAGTTTTGTAATAATCAAAGAACTGTTCTGTAACATCCCTAAGGAATATTACTGATATTAAATAAATAAAATTTCCAATTTAAAATAAATACCGCATTGATTATAACTATTTCCCAAAAACGCGGGAAATTTAAAAACTTTAATTGCAGCATAACTCAAATATTCGCGATTACTTTAGTACAAAATCCACAAAAGTTCAACATAATTATAAATTGCATCAAAATCCTTTAAATGAAAATCCTTTCAAAACCCCAGGTAGACCCTGCTCTTCGTCTCTAAGTAGCTCTTGGCTCACCTGTCACATCATCTGCTCCCGGATAACAAGTTATCCGATCATCGCCACACACACACAAAAAGGGTGAGTTATGCACAATATATATAAACAAAACATGAATATAAATATATTTCCCAACCCAAATTAACATATTTAACTTCATAATTTCCAAATCACCCAAACCATGACCTCATAGTCCTTCATGGGTCATATGCATGAACTAGGTCTTGGGACTCCCCTGTGCTCCCACGAAACTAACTCATTCGTGGTCCAACCCTATGAGCCTATCCCGCTCATAGTCCTGCCCTACAGACTCCTCGTCTGTAGTAAACATCCAAGTTTCACACTTGGACCCTAGCACGCACGCAATCACCATACTATGGACTCCTCGCCCAATAGTAGCCGACGGGAACATCACAGTTCCTTGCCCATCGTGCGCCCGACACATGCAATCACCATACTAAGGACTCCTCGCCCATTAGTAGCCGACGGGAACTCAACCAGTTCCATGCCCATCATGTGTCCAACCACCAAGCACATCCCAAATCCCTATTGGACTTAGTCCTTCAAGCCCAACATCACACCACATGCATATACAATCTATCCTTATGATAAACAGCCAAAACACACACTCACAAGCACATGGAACATAGTAACTCGCATAAACTCGCTTAAGCTAGGGACCTCTCGCCCAAGCTAAGCCTTCAGCCTCGCTTAGGCTAACTCACCTCGCCTGGGCGAGCTTAAAACAACAACAACATGAAGTTATCTCGCTTAGGCGAGATCATCTCTCGCCCAAACACCCATTCCAATCTCGCCTGGGCTAAAATACACGTAAAACACCACACATGACCAAGACATCTCGCTGAGGCGAGGTCATCTCGCCTGAGCGAGACTCGAGTTCGCTCAAAACCCATAAACTCCTCGCCTGGACGAGAAGTCGCGCTCAACATGCGCAACTTCAACACCATCTCGCTTAAGCGAACATCTCTCGCTTGAGCGAGAGTACGTGTCGCTCAAACCCAATCCTCGTCTGGACGAGAATTGCAGGTCCCTACGCTGATTATGCACGCAACAACAGCAGCTAAACACCAATTTGCACTCCAATTCATACCAGTTTAGTTTACACATATTTCAATAACACATATGCACAATTTAGACCACATTTGGTTCCCAAAACGCTTAGCACACACAGTTACACCATATCCAATGCATAATTCCATGATATTCATACATTTGGGTCAAAACTCCAATATACCAGCACCAAACCCACAAACCCCAAAATTCATCTCATTTTCAACACGAAATTCATCACACAAAAATTAGTACACTCAACAAGTATGACCTATAACACGCAATTTCGGGTTCAGCTCCCCTAACCTGGAATTCATGATCACAATTGAAAAGGTAGAAGCCTTGATTCGAAATCCCCCTCTTGGTCCAGCCCTTGCACCCTCAGAACTCCACTCAATCTCTCAAATTCGTGCTTCTCTCTATAGTAGTCCGCCACAATGCCCAAAACCCTTCCCTTTACCTAAATTTTGGCTTTTATATTTTAATAAAAATAAAGGTTACGTTCTGTCTACCAAGGTTTGAACCCGTGACCTTCCACTCACAAGGCCAAAACACTACCATTATGCTAATTCCCATTCAATGATATACACAATCAACATAAGTTTACATTTCAAATTCCACACTCTTACATATTATTAAAAATAAATCATAAAACAATCAACACATAATTGGCATACATAGGACTCGAACCCAAGT
>Ga0209389_1005071_pt1 | contig 11130 bp, 6 predicted proteins | sample CowpearedBW_FD_187526 | JGI IMG/M metagenome (GOLD analysis project Ga0209389, IMG submission 187526) | Root nodule microbial communities of legume samples collected from California, USA - Cow pea red BW (SPAdes) (version 2) | ecosystem: Host-associated > Plants > Roots > Nodule | place: USA... | reverse complement strand
CTCACTGTTGGGAGAGAGGCTCACAATTTGTATGAGAGTATTTTGAATAGAATTATCTCTGCATAAAAAAACATTTTTTTGTCTGTAATGTTGTTGTTTGAAAGAACGTGGGATTTACTTGTGTTGGAGGTTTGTCTATATTTAGTTTTGCTCAATATGTATAATAGAACTGAGTTCAAAGGAGTTGGAATATTCTTGTTTTGAAAGAAGAATGAGTGTTTTTTGTTGTTGTTGTGGTTTAAGGCCAATGACAGGATTTACCTTGTTTTGGAGTATTGTGCTGGTGGGGACCTTGCTGCTTACATTCAGCGCCATGGCAAGGTTTCTGAAACGGTTGCACGCCATTTCATGAGGCAATTGGGTTAGTGAGTGCTTTTTCAATCATTTGGTCTTTTCTATACTGATTCTTTAGGGTGGACTATTTTTGCTGCTTGCTAATTCTTTTGTGACATATGTCACTATGGATTATTTCATTTTGCTTATTAATGTAGGTTTTTCCAATTTTTGTACTTTCTTAATGGTTATGTTTTTTTGCTTGTACTAAACTTGGTGACCTGTTTTATCATGCTATTCATTCAATGGTAAGCAATGGGTAAAATTCTAACCTTTATAATGTGGGTGTTCTTGTAGCTGCTGGGTTACAGGTGCTTCAGGAAAAGAACCTCATTCACAGAGATTTAAAACCCCCGGTATCTCACTGTATTTTGTGATGATATAGACTTTTCATTGTACTTACTAATATATGTTTGCTTTGGTGTATTTTAATTTATTGTCACTGTTAATTATTGCATTAGCTTGCTTGGAACTCTTTTATTTTTCCCTTTACCTGTGAGCTTTTATATTATTTTTACATAAAATCATCAATTTATCATACCTTCAAAGCTGTAGCGAAAAGTGCATAGTAAATAACAGACAGAGACGAGTACATGCAAGTAGAGAAGGGATTAATTTTGGAACTTGTGAAACCACTTAGTTTAGAAATCATACATTGGTATGCAATATGTTATAAATTATAAATCCATATAATTAACTACTTTTGAACTCATAATTGGTTTATGTATTATTGCACACATATCAACTCATTTTTCATGTCTTTACTTTTTTTCTCCTAAACATGCAGAATTTACTACTGGCATCTACTGCAGCCACACCAATTATGAAAATAGGAGATTTTGGTTTTGCAAGGTATGATGGTTTCTCGGATGTTAAACAATGGAAACAAAATTTTTCCCTCTGTTGCTGTTATAATCCGGGACGACCCACTACTTGCTTCTTTTTTTCCTTTTCTGATGTTTTATTTATTACTCATTTGGGAATATAGTTGATAGTTGTAGTCATTGAAAATTTGATTAACTTGACCCTAGGCCATCTTTATAAACAATGTATTTGCTTGTAGATGTTTTATAATATCTGTTTTAGTTTTATATGTAAAGTATTCAAACGTTTGTCATATTTGGTAATTGTTTTTCTTCAATCTGGTTGAAGCAATAAGGTAAAAAAGAAAAACATTAATTTCCGGATGTATCAATATTCTAGGTCTCTCACACCCCAGAGTTTGGCTGATACACTATGTGGTTCACCTTATTACATGGCTCCAGAGATTATTGAGAATCAAAAGTACGATGCCAAGGTGACAATAGATAGAACTGGAAGCAAATTGTAATTGCTAACATCTGTTATTATTTTCTTCATTAAGATATGAATCATATTGTGGATGCAGGCTGATTTATGGAGTGTTGGAGCAATTTTGTATCAACTAGTGATTGGGAAGCCACCATTTGATGGAAATAGTCAATATCAGGTTTTGAGAAGGAACAATCAGTATTTCTTTTGGTAAATAGTGATGTGTCTTTCTTTTTTTCTTATCATAATTTTTTGTTACAGCTTTTCCAAAATGTTTTGGCATCCACTGAACTGTACTTTCCGCCAGAGGCATTAAAAGAGCTACATTCTGATTGCTTGGATCTTTGCAGAAACCTTTTACGACAAAATCCAGGTATTCATTGTAACTTCATGTCATGGACATAGACATACATGTATTTTTAATAACAATAACAATTGGTTAGAGCTTATTCTAGAAATTTTTTAATGTTATGCTGTAATATGCAGATGAGAGATTAACTTTCAAGGCATTCTTCAACCACAATTTCCTTCAGAATTCCAGGTCTTTATTCTTCAATTTCCTCTTCCTTCTGTTCTTGTATCCTGTTGCATTTCTTTCAATCTCATAGCTATTTGCAGTGATTTCTTGTCATTCATAACTTACAGGTCTACCTTAGGAAAATTGACAGTTCATCAATCAGGTGGCTCTCTGTCCGAGATGTCTCCAGCTATTGCAAGTGGTAAGATGGGAAAGGCTGTTCATGCTGGTACTCATTTGTCAAACCCTGTATACTGTATTCTCATTTTTGCATTTCTTTTCTTTCTTTTCAGTTTCTAATACTGGCTTTTGTATTCAGATTCCCGTTTAATGCAATCTGTAGAGAAAGACTATGTCCTTGTGAATTCCCATTTTGCATCACTGGAGGCTTTTTCTGACTACTTTGATGCATCTGTGCAAGATGATTCCTTATACGGTCTTTCTCTTACTGATTCAAAGATTGCTAATCCGGATATTGGAGTTCCAAAACAAACAACGAATCTGACATCTTCCTCCAGTAGAGGATTAGAGAATCTAGAAAGCAATAAACTTGAGGCATGTGTGGCATCATGTGAATTTACTGCTTTAAGGGAAGAGCATAAAAATTCCTCACTGCAACCTTCAAAGAGGTTAGAGTTGTTGCATGAGTATGTCAAGATCCTTAAAGAACTTTCGCAACAAAAGGTGAGTTTGTGTTCAGTAAACCAAAGGTCACTACATTAATATTTTCATATTGTAAATGAAAAAAAGATTGTTATTGACTTTTTTCTCTTGATGGCATGATCCCATATCTAACCATTGAATTCTATGTTGGTTCCTTTGAATTTGTTCAGTTCTATGTTCCATCACTATAGTCAATCTAAAATTTAATGGTTATCTGGTGCAGTATGATACAGGACTGTATCTAGAGTCACTTGCAGTTGAGTTGGTGATTCTAGCGATATGGAAGAAGGCTCTAGAAATTTGTAACTCTTGTGAGTTGCCTGAAAGCAGTTCAACTAACGAATCCATATCTTCAAGTAATGTGGAGTTACCACAGACTTCAGAACTGAAAATAAATTTTAGTGATCCTCCATCTGTCTCCATGTGGGCCAAACATGAGTTTGTTCTTGCTGTTGATCGTGCTGAAAAACTATCCTGTTGTGTTCAAAATATGGATGGTAGGTTTTCTTTATGTTTCTGAACTTAAAATCCTTTCATGTCGTGTAAAGATATAATAATGTTAATGTTAACGTTAACTACCGACTCCCAAAAACATTGCAGGAGCTGCTGAGATGCCAGATGCAATGGAAATTATATTCCAGAACGCTCTCTCAATCGGGACAAGTGGTGCGGTATGTAACCCTAATATTCTTCACTTTTAAATTTTCTTCCAAACTTGTAATCTTCCTCAAAGAGCATATGCACGTAAAAATGTGATCTTTATAAAATAATCAGCACTTCCCTGAGTAGGTAAATGAATTTTTTTTTCTTTTTTGCCATTTTTTTAGGTAGATGAATATATGGAGAACAGAGATAGGGCTAATGCATCTTACTCAAGAGCGATGCTGCTACTTTCATTTTTGGTGAGAGAAGCAGAGAACCTTCCACTGAACCCACCATTTTCACTCATTGCGACTAATAAAGAGAGAATCTTACAATACATTCACACATTACAGTCTCGTAAGAAATCTTCGTTGGAATCCTCTTCAAATAAGCCACTTTCACGTACATCAAAGTAGATGTATAACTAACTATCATGGCCTTGTAAAGGGGACTTGCCTTTGCTGCATGGTTTTATGTATATAATGATAATTCTTTGACATGGGAATTTGTAAATATTGTATAGCTCATAGTTCTATACAATTTTGAAAACACTATTACCAATGAATTGAAATTTCTTGGGGAAAATTATATTTAGATTTCACTTCGAAAAATTTCCCTCTTGCAAATCTGATGAACTAGTTGTTTTAAAAATATTTCAAAAATATGATGAGCAGATTTTTTTAAGGAAAATTTTGTTTTATTAGTGTAACTAGTGTAATAAATCATGTCTAGCTTCTTTGTCTTTGTTCCACACCACAAACTTTCTATAATTGGTTTCTTAACGTAGAAAATGCAAAAGGAAGAAATTGCTGGTAGAGGTAATACAGCCAGCTTAGTAACCACAAGCAATTTAAATCTATTATTTTGATATCACAGATTTTCATTTCAACATAGAATTTGATGAAGAACTATAACGGAATATACTGATAAAAAGATAGAAAATTAAGATTGAGAATTTAGTAACATCTTTGAGGAGCAAACAAACTTCGAAGTCTAAAACGGAAAAAAGAAAATCACTTCAGTCACATTCAACGTAATGCATCTACCACATCGACATGCAAACATTCTGAAAATATTATGGTTAAATCAGGGCAGATTTTAAAGAAAATAGTTCATAGATAGTGATCAAAACAATTCAAGTAAAAGGTGGAAAGTGGCTGAATGAAGAAGGATCATAAATTACTTAATGTTCAGGCTCAAACAATACTTAATGTTTCTTATCTAAAGTCTATTTAGCGGAGTTTTTAACAGCATTAACACCAGTCCAAGATAGTAAAAGAGCGTACACAGTAATTTAATATGGTACACACATCTACACGATAAGTTTCGTGAGCTGCAGAATTAGAAATAAACAATATAGGTACACCGTTGAGGGGATTAAGAAATGATATGCAAAAACCAAAGGTTGCCTTTATGTTATTGCATGCATGCATGTATCAAACCTCAAGTCGTAGTATCCCCTTCCAAACGTATTCTCTTACAACCTTTCTCTTCACCTTGATTGCTCGCTCCAACCCTATTTTCCTTGGCCTCCATGGAACATCTTTTGTAGGGTTTAAAGCCCGTTCGACGAGTCTTAAGCTTTCCTTGTCCGAGCCCTAAGGTTAACAGTCCCACGTTATTTTCTACAAATGGCGGGTTTTTCTGCATTGGTTTATAGTTAGAACTGCCTTTCTTGCCGTCAAGGTCTTCATTTCTGTCATCTATGGTTTGCTGGTTATCATTGGTGATGCCCATTTGGTCCTTATTCTTCAAAGCATGAGGAGGTGAAAAGCTTTGAGGCAACACCTCTCTGGAGAATAGAGCCTGAAAGGCTAGTTTCCCCTGAAAACAAGTAGCATGAGAAGAGTTGCAACATATAATAATATTGTGTTAAGATTTCATTAAGGTAACTGGGATACCTCTTCAGAGACCTCTTTCCAAGAATCGGTAAGGTTGCAAATGCTTCTACGACGATTACTAAACTCAATGGCTAAATGGTTAGCATCGGGTGTTTCAGGCTCTTCCTTCCCTTTCTCATCCTTCCCTAGTGCATCAGTTTCCACATCGCTGCTTGAGGCTGTGTTGGAACCACACGAGGAACGGTCAACCTGTTTTCGGCCCTTCGTTTTGTTGGAATCAAGGTGCTCAGAAATTGTTTCGTTCGTCTCATGAACGGTAGCCTTTGGTGAAGTATTTAACTTGGCATCTCCATTCTCAGAATCTGATGAAATGACAGCCAGTGATTTTGAAGCTGAATGTTGAGCTTGAGGAGCTTCCGAGTACTCTGGATGCATCATCTGATCTTGCAGAGGAGGATTTTGTAGAGTACTTTTTTCTTGTTCCGCCTTTAGAGATGATGTTTCAGCAGTATTCATTGATGGGACTGCAGTCACAGATGCAGGAGGACAGCCAAAAGCAGTATGAAGAGGAGCACACAAAGGAAGCAGTCCATGAGCTGCCCACCACGCAGTTGCAGCAGCTACAGTAGCAGCTGCAATAGTTGCAACGCTTGGAGGGGAACCAATTTGTCTAGATGTGAAACCTCCTTGAGAGCACCTAGGAGAATCTGCTAAAGTCTCTGGATTTGCATAGGGCCAAAATGTAGCAGCGAAACTTGCTGCAGCATGGGCTGCTGGGTTTTGCAGCAAGGTAGAGACAATAAGATTAGAAAATGTGGAAGACATGTGAAGAAATGATTGGTAATCGTCCTGGTTGTGTTGTGTGAAGGGAGGATACGGAAGAAATGATTGATGAACAGAAGATCGTGCTGTGTTATTTTGACTTTCACTTGTGTTCGATGGAGCTGAATTGGTGAAAAGATTTGGTTGCCCATTAGCCCCTCCTATTGGCTGAAACATGCAGTCTCGAAACAGCATATCTTGTGATGGCTTTTGAGTACTTGTTCCAAGGTTCCCGTCAACAACGTGCACAGTTACATGTCTAGGGTAATTCTGATTGCCTTGCATCCCATCTATTGTTAATGCACTATCGAGACCATCTGTTTTCTCATTTTGATCCAATTTCATTTGTAAAGCATCAGAATTCTCTAACGTGGAGTTTTTACTAGTGCCATTAGCCTGTTCTCCATCATTGATCTCCAAATTCCCATTTTCAAGTTCAACAGTCAGAAATGATTTAGTTTTTTCATCTCGAGTTATTACCTCTTTCACTGAAGTTGTAATCTCCTTGAATACGCATGAATTTCCCAACGGCACTGACACAGATATTGAACTCCTGTTTGCTGAAGATAGAGAAGAACATGGTACCTCCTGAATAACTGTAAATACTTTTGAGCAGTTGTCATCCTTATTTTCCTTTACTGTTGTTGGCCCCTCGTCTAAATCATATTTCTAATAGAATAAGGAAAAGGCTGAATTATGTTACTGACCAAGGAAGCTGAAAAAAAAAATGTGTGAAATTGAAATCTATGTATAAAAAAAAAAATATTAACCTCCGGAAGTGGTTCTTTTTCCAAGTCCAGTGCTTGGTTGTCATGTGAAGATTCAACTAAATTGAGATTTCCATCCTTTGCTCCACTATGTAATGTTGCGGTATCAATCCTAGTCTTCCGAGGATAAGGATTGCTTGGTTTTCTTTTGGGCCGTGGAGGGGGAATATCTATATCAAGAGCTTGCCCAATTGGAACACCCTTTACAAGGGCTTCTTTCTCCAACTGGAAGTAAAAGTCCAAATGGTATTCTCAGCAAGTGAAGTTTCATATAAACCATTAAAAGCACTTACTGGAGTATGATAGCCTTTGTTCTAAAGAATTTTCAAAATACTCTTTGGATAATAGAAATAGCTGTAACGCATCAGTGTATTCAAGCACGGAAGCTTAGAGAGGAAAACATCCAGAAATATTGTTCAACTATGTTGAGGCAAAAAATCAGCTATGGATGTAATCAAGATGCATATGGGATTTGATGGGGCTGCAAACTGTTTCGTAATAGAATCCAAACATGTAGAAAGCTTTCGGCATTACAAAATCATAGCTCTATGAAAGTAGATGCTGATAGCAGTTCCCAAAATTTGCAGAAGCCAACAACACTGTTAACTTGTGCGCAAACAGAACTTGACAAGTTTAGTTTGAATACTAGCTTGTGATCTTAGGTACCTAAATCTTTCATTTTCACAGAAATTAATTTCCTATGTTCAAAATCAAAGTTCCTTTCTATTATGATGGTGGTTAGAACTCCCGAGGAATTAGAGCCTTGGTGATCCTTAAACCACTACAAAATATCAGCATCGGAAGTTGGAGATGGTGTCAAACCATCTATATACGAAATTCTGTTTCAAATTCCAAGATAAACAAATAGTTCTACCTCTGGTTATTTAACTACAGTGGTCCTGGCTAATGAGACCAAAACCCAGTCCCAAGGGGTTGGTACAACCAATACGCTTCCTTCCCTTTTCATTCACTATTTGCTTTACGTTCATACTTAAAGTTCCCAATGTAATTTTCTTTTCCTTTGATGTTTAAATTTTTTTCTCAGGGATATATAATCTCTTTTCACTAATTTGTTAAGCAACTGGTGTATAGGATGATAATCGACACCAGATGTGAGTCCACTGCCCTCGAAAGTCCTCTAACTATTCTCATGCAAGCCTTGCCAAACGAGAAATTGTTATCAAAGCCTATATCCCACCTTGAGGTTGGACTTCATAGATGCCTAATCCTGTAAAATTAACGTTCCAGATGTCCTATCCCGAAGATATTATGGGCCTTTTAAGACTAATGATTCACATCAGTTAGGTAATGGTCAGTTAGGTAATGGTCAAAGACAAGTATTCTTCATAAGTGATTTGAGTAATGCACACTTCTTCAGTTAGGCCTAGTTCATTATTCATAAAACAAAATCTAAATGCATTTTATTTATCTATTGTAAAGTATAAAAAAGAATAGGCTTGAATTGGCTAACGAAAGAGGCCGTGTGTTTCTCACGTAGCACATAAATATGAATATTAATGGCCTCTCTTGTCACACTTAAACTGATCACTCTTGTTTTAAAGACATTCGAAGATTTGAAGAAGTTTCACTGTTCGAATGAAATTTATAGATTTCAGATTAGGTACAATAATCTTTATTTATAGACATGTTATCGGGCCATTCAAATACCCATTTTTCGGCATCAATCTGCTCTTCCCTTTCTTTAAAAGTGTGTGGGCATATTCCATTAATCTTTATATGCTTTAACATTTTTTCAGGGGGTAAAATCCTCTTTTTCCATATATCACTTCTGCACAAAAACATGTTTTATTCAGAAATGTTTCAGATTAGTCAGAGATCATTATCCATAGACGATAATAACCTTTTCCCTTCAGCTGTATAATGGTCGAGTTAAATATGATGTCAAAGCTTGGTTTTGTTAATTCTTGAGCCCCACAAATAAGCATTCAAATTAAGCATTCTGGTCTTCTTTATCGGGATTGAGCTCATGTAAGAATTTGTACTAAACTCTGTTCAGTTCCATGTAAGTTCAGGCGTGAGTACTTGAATATAGGGGCACTTCAAACTGTTTACGCATGCCCCTGCGCTCAATAGCACACATTTTGAGTTGTAGGGTGAACATTTTTTCTACTAGTCAGTCTAGTAGTCATAGCTTTAAGCAGTTTTATTCTGTGACACTGGCACAGTGAAATGTTCACTAAAAACAGCACAGTTAAATAAAAATAAAAAAAAAGGGGCTGGTTTGACCAAAATAATCAAATTGATTACCCGGCCAAACCAGCCCCCATACTGAAATGTGGAAATTCTTTTCCAAGGGAGAGCGATATAGAGCATTTACACATTTATTGTGCATCTTTGAACTAATAATAAGCAATCATATTTAGCTTTTAGCAATCAAATTATATAGACATTAAGCTCTTCTACAAATTAGCATGAGCAATATTAATATTCCAATAAATCGGATCACTTAGCTCTGAGATTGAAGACACTAATATAGAGGTCGTCTGGTCTTTCTGAATGACAACGCACAACAGCATCCCATAGCTAGAACTCCAGCCATCGAAGGATAACCTTTTCTAATTATATATAGATCAATATCACGACGTATAACCTAACAACCCTAATTTCATTAAAATCATCAAGCTCTTGAAGAATCCTTATTAATTTGGAAGGGAAATAATTGTTCTAGTAAATCTAATCTATGTGGCTGTTACTCCCATGATCCATAATTAAAAATCTACTCCACAATAAACATATCATATTCGAGTCACGTTCCAGTATCAATTTACTGTGTCACGAAACTTCCCAGTTCCCAAAACGGGTACTGCACTCTTGCCATGGTGATCAATCACCTGTGTATTTCCTCTAAAATGTGCTCCTGAAAATGAAAACCACCACTGTCTGCACCTATAGAAAGAAAATATCTGGTGAACTTCATATATAGAGACTTGAGTGACTCACAAAACTTCATCAAACAGATATATAGCTCTTGTCATCCACCTCAAAGTAAAAACAAAATTTTATCTGTTACACATTGCTTTCTAAAGAGCAACACTGATGTATTTGACACACACCATGGACGACCAACCACCATCTTCCCCCCACCCTCAAATTTTTGCACTCACTAACCGTGTACTACCACTAAGCCACTTCCCTAAATATGGCTTGTCTAAACCTCTACACCATTTAGCTCTGGAATCTGCAATCTACATTGTGAATTTTGTAAGCAAATCTGGCAATATTTTATTGAACATAGTCCAGTGTTGAAGGCTCATCGCCTCTGAAAGGTATAGGGGAGGGTAACTATGCAGCCTTCCCCTTACATATATGCAAGCAGAATGCTTCTAAATTCAAGCCCATGACTAACTAGTCACCAATACCGTAGTGCAAGGCTCACCCTCTAAACATTTTACTAAAAGGGATTCTTTTCAATAAAGGCAAAGTTCCTACAATTACAGACAGTCTGAAAAAATGTTCCCATATGTTTCAGAGCTGAATTTGATCAAGGGTAATATACGTTTCTACAAGTAGGCAAATTGGCCAGAATATTTTTATCAGTCTACCTTCCTTCAGTTCTGTTTCAATTCCACAAATGACCAATATCTATTCAACCTCCAATTGATGGTATTGCAGGTTACCAAAAATTTTCAGGAAGCCCTAAAGATGCCAAGTGTGAGTCAATTGAAATATAGTTTACGTTCCAATGTTGGGTAAAACAAATCCATCCAAAGAAATAAAGTGAACACTAAACAGGACAACACAAGAACCCTAAAGGCCTAATCCAACGAAATACCAAACTTAACTCTGTCTTGCCTTATGACTGAATCAAACTCTGCAAGTATTGGCAAGTGCTTGTAGGCTACGATGCTTCTTCACCACAACACAAGCATATGCCAGTTTTCTTTTGCCATTTTTCAGAAGCAGTTATCGCCAAAACTAAATTGTTAGGTTAAGGCACGTGAGTGACCTTTTATTTTACATTTCTAATATGATCCTCACACAGGAACCTTTAAGGCATGAAGAACGGATAATGAACAAGTCCATATACCTTGTGACTATTTCTAAAGAAGAATGGAGTCGAAAAGGATCAAACTCCCAACCACGAGATTATAGAACCTCTAATGCCATGTTAAGAATCATGTCCAATGGCGTCATGTATTCCATATAATCCACATCAGTTAGGTAATGGACCTCTCTTGTATTAAACTTATCTTTGAAACATGTCGAATTGTATGTAATCCATATATCCATATAA
>Ga0209389_1005065_pt1 | contig 11139 bp, 8 predicted proteins | sample CowpearedBW_FD_187526 | JGI IMG/M metagenome (GOLD analysis project Ga0209389, IMG submission 187526) | Root nodule microbial communities of legume samples collected from California, USA - Cow pea red BW (SPAdes) (version 2) | ecosystem: Host-associated > Plants > Roots > Nodule | place: USA... | reverse complement strand
GGTTTGTGTATGGGGAGGGGAGGGGAGGGGAGCGGGGGGGAGGGGTTTTGGCATGCTTCCGCTTGTATATTGTGAATTGGTTCAATTGCCTTTTATCAATGTACATTATATTATAACAATCTCTCCCTTAACAATTATCTTATAATGTTGGAAATCAAACTCTTGATATTGGTTTTGGTATCAATTGTTGAATCCAATTAAATCACATTTCAATTGTAAATTAGCCTACATAACCTCCCTTTTTCATGCAACAATTGATATCACCAAATTTTTCATTAAATCACATTTATCTACCACTAGAAATCCTTCACTAAATTTTGGTTAGTAGTACCCTATTTTTCTATAGATTAATATCCTTTGGTAATTTTAGTTTTTTTTAGTATATTTAATCGTAGCAAATATCAACAAATGATGTTGTAATTAAGACCATTAAGAATAAAATAAAAGATGAATGTTAATTTAAAAATTATGAAGGAATATAAGGATGACTTAATAGTAAAATTGAAAACGACTCTTGGATAAGATTGCGAGTTCAACAATTTGAAGACATAAGTTCAATTAATGGTAAAGTTGGAAGGTAAAGATTGTGGGTTCAACTTATAATTCAAATTCTCAACCGTTGAATAGAAAAAAAAAATCAATGAATTGTTCAACCTTCAAAACACAATAAAAATCAAAAACATTAAAATGATCTTTATTTTTAAGTATTTTCTTTCGAATATTAATATCATTTACAAAAGGATTTATTTTTCCCAATTAAAGCTTCCTTTAATATTAATATTTCAGATGGCCAATTCTTTTGGTATAAATAAATTTTTATTTTTTATATTAAATTTTTCCTTTTGACTTTAATTTTTTTCTTCACTATTTACATTTTAAAATATTTATTTTCAGTTATTTTTTCCCCTCTTAAATTTAACATACTTATATTACTCCATTAATATTAAAAGTATTCGGTCAATGCACATTATATTAATTAATTTGTCTTTCTTTTATTTCTTTCTAGATTAATTTTTTTATCCCAAATTTGACTGTTTATATTTAAAAAAAATTATTTTCACTTTTTTTCTATGTCCGTTTTTCTTCTTCGATTTAAGTTATTTATAATACTCTATAATGTTAAAGAACACTCAATCAATTAATACGTCAATTAATGTGTTATTTATTGATAATTATAACTGCCATAATTTATTCCTCTTTCCAAGTAAACTTTCTATAAAACTGAGTCAATAAGAAAAGAAAGAAAAAAAATGAAAATAGTTAATATGAATAATGAAATTTTTAAAACAATAAAACATTATTATTCAATCAGTGCATTCATTATTGATAATCCCCTCTATATATATCTGTCTATGTTTGTATCTTTTCTTCAAGAAAAGCTCAAGACAACAACTTCACTCTGCTATTCTCATACCATGAAGCAGTTTCTGCATCTCAGAAATAATTATGTAATTCTTTTTTCTTATCTCTAGATTTTCTTACGGCAGATAACACATTCTGTCATGAATAATCCATCTAATAGAGTTTTTGGGATGCATTTATACACTTCCTTTTGTATTCTGATCATTTTCACATAGCAAAAGTTTGGTTAGTGTTGTTCATATATTTTTCAATAGCATTGTCTACAATAAATGGTATTTTTAATAAAAATCAGGGATGCGTTTGTCCACTTTTCAACTCTCGTGGACACGTAGTTCCGTCACTGATTGTTCACAAAGATGGTTTTTGTTGAATTGATATGATGAGTTTGGTGTTGTATGTGCAGGTCCTTGGTGTGATCTCTTTAATTGTGATACTGGGATCAGTGAACGTGAAGGTAGCAGAAAGTAGGGTTCAGAGTGAATTGGCGAAAACCGAATATTCTGCCATCAATTGCAGAAAGCACAGTGGAAGTTTGAAAGATTTTGGAGGAGTCGGTGATGGGAAAACATCAAACACAAAGGCTTTTAACTCTGCAATAAGCAAACTGAGCCAATATGGTTCTGATGGAGGTTCAACCCTTATTGTGCCACCAGGGAAATGGCTAACAGGTCCCTTTAATCTCACAAGCCATTTCACTCTTTTTCTCATGAAGGATGCTGTTATTCTTGCTTCTCAGGTATATCTAATCTAACCTATAACCTCTACTTTTCTCCCTTTTCTTGTAATCAATTTTTTAGACTTACACAACATAGCAAAAATCAAATATAATCCTTTATTATGACTACATTATTCATTTTAGACAATGAAAGTTTCTCTTTTTACTCAATCTTTTGATTACACAATATTTGTGCTTCTTATTTTAAGATGTCAATATCTTTCAATTTACCACCTCTTATCTGTTTCATAATTAAATTAAATTTTAATAGTTAAAAGAAATTATTTCTTTCAATACCATTCTCTTAAAGCCATCTAATTTAAATTAATTTGATCTTAAAACATATTTATATATTTCGAATTTATTATACGCAAAAATAATTGTCTTATTTTATGCATTCACTATTACATAGATTTGAATAGTTGTATATAAGTATAATTATTTTCTATTTTATAATTATTCTGAATATTTTTTTTATTTCTTTATTCTCAACTTCACTTTCAAGGATAATCCATTTAAACAAACAACACATCTACATTTTGCCTTTTCCAAAGTACTATAATAGCAAAATGATCACTTACATTCATCACATTAACAGAATGAATTAGAATGGCCTCATCTTCCTGTGTTACCTTCATATGGAAGTGGAAGAGATGCTTCTGGTGCAAGGTTTAGCAGTCTAATTTTTGGGACTAATCTCACTGATGTTGTAATTACTGGTAATCATTTACATAAACAATATTCCATTATTCAAAATTGTTAGTTCTTTTCAAATTGGTTAAGTCATTCTGAATTGGATTTCTTTAAACTTGATGATTAGGTCAGAATGGTACAATTGATGGACAAGGATCTTATTGGTGGGACAAGTTCCACAAGAAGCAGTTGAGTCTCAATAGGCCCTTCATGATTGAGATCATGTACTCTGATCAAATCCAAATATCAGATCTCACTTTGATTAATTCCCCTAATTGGTTTGTTCATCCAGTTTACAGCAGGTTTGATAAGATTCTCTTTTTTTCTTACCAAATTTCTTAAAACTGCTTACTCTTTTTCTTGATCTATAGTGTGCCTCATTAATATTCTCATCAATCTTTACATTTTCAGTAACATAATTGTAAAAGGGCTTACAATTCTTGCCCCAGTGGATTCTCCTAACACTGATGGAATAAACCCAGGTAAAATTCCATGTTTTCTGTTCTCTACTACGTAGCAGATATACCAACATGGTTACTTTGACACATGTAATCAGACATTTCACGATACATGTCATACAAATGTCATCCGACACAAGAATACACCATGTGTCCGAGCTTCATATGTTCTATACTTATGTTCACTTATGTAGTCAAAATAAGGGCATTCTTGTCACAAAGTTTTGATTACTTGAATTGGTTACAATAGGTAACAACCATTGTCAATTATTCTTAACTTTTCTCTTCTCCACAGATTCATGTACAAACACTAGGATCGAAGACTGCTACATTGTTTCTGGTGATGATTGCATTGCAGCAAAAAGTGGTTGGGATGAGTATGGAATTAAATTTGGAAAGCCAACCAAACACTTAGTGATTAGAAGGGTGACTTGCATATCCCCAGACAGTGCCATGGTTGCATTAGGAAGTGAAATGTCTGGTGGAATTGAAGACGTCAGAGTCGAAGATCTCACTGCCATCAACACTGAATCAGCTGTTAGAATCAAAACAGCAGTTGGTAGAGGTGGATTTGTGAAGAACATATTTGTCAGAGGATTGAATCTGAATACCATGAAATATGTATTTTGGATGATAGGTTCTTATGGACAACACCCTGACCCTAACTATGATCCCAAAGCACTTCCTATTATTACCGGAATAAATTTCAAAGATGTTGTTGCAAAGAATGTTACATATTCTGCAAAACTTGAAGGAATCTCCAAAGACCCTTTCACTGGAATTTGCATTTCTAATGTGAGTATCGAAGTGAGTGCACAGAAGAAGAAGAAGCTTCAATGGAATTGCACTGATGTTGCTGGAGTTACTAATAATGTCACTCCTCCACCTTGTGCATTGCTGCCACATAAAGAGAAAACTGATTGTGCTTTTCCAAATGACAAACTACCCATTGAAGGTGTTCAATTCAAGACATGTTCCTTATAAAATAGTCTTGAGAAATGTATTTGAATGTATCACATACATACAGTAGAAATAATAGAAAATACTGTGTTAGAAAAGAAAAAGTCGAGTTTGTTATAAAATAATGCTAACAATAGAGAGAATAAGTAAAGGAAGAATAGAGAATGAGAGAATAAGTAGCAACTTTTACGTGTCTTATTACTAATAGGAAGAGTCTTATTTATAAATACAACATGGTAACTCATAAATGATACAAATAAAATAGTTAATACAAGTATTTACATAAAGAGTAATGAATTATACGACTATCAATCATATGAGTAACTGTATCAAATCAATGGACGACCAGTAATTCATAACACTCCCCCTTGGGTGTCCATTGATAAAAGAATGTGTCTCGTTAAAAATTTTCTAGAAAAACCCTTTGGGATAAAAACCTAGTGGAGAAAAAAGAGTACAACATTCTGTATTCTTTAATACAATATTGTTCATCATATATTCTATTTCTCCCCTCATGTAAACTTACATCATTAAGATGATGGTGTCTGAACTTGTGAATCATTTGTTCAAAAGTTCTTCTTGGCAAAGACTTTATAAATAGACCTGCCAGATTTTCACATGAATGAATCTTTTGGATATTTATATCATTCTTTAAATTGAACAATATATTGTTGTCTTCATATATGGTTGTTGATTCCATCTATGTCGAGGATAGCCATAAGTTTCTTGCACATGTTGAATTATAGACCTTAACCAAGCATATTCACAACTTTTCTCATAATTCTGTATGATTAGATGATGTTGTTGTTATGTATAATTGTGACATTGTGAGGATATGTAAAATAACATACATATGCATAATCCATTAGGTCTGATTTTAAATCAATTGGATAAAATAAGCTCATATTCGTAGTATCCTTAAGGTAATGAAGTATTTGTTTTACTCCAAACCATTTTCTTCTTGTAGTTGAAGAACTATATCTTGCATAAAAAATTTATAGCAAATGCAATATCAGGTCGAGTATAATTAGCAAGACACATTAGTGTTTCTATGATACTAAGATATGGTACTTCTGGATCAAGAAGATCTTCATTTTCTTGAGGTTTAAGAAAAGTCTTTACAACATCTAACGAACTCACATCTGTTGGAGTGCATAATGGACGTGACTTGTCCATTTAGAACATTATAAGCACCTTAATCATATAAGCCTCTTGATGTATAAAAAACACCTTTATTTAAATACTCAATTTGTAATTTCAAACAAGACTTTGTCCTTCAAAGATCCTTCATCTCAAATTATTTCTTTGAGCAATCAATTTTCTTGTGAGCTCATTAGGAGTTCCAACGATGTTTATGTCATCTACATAAACAATCATTATGGCAAATTCATTTTCTAATATTTTCATATAAATACAAGGACAAAAATGATCATTTATATATCTTCTTTTAACAAGTACTCAATAAGACAATTATACCACACCCGTTCTGATTGCTTTAATCAATAAAAGGTCTTGTTCAATCTGTAGAATTTCCCTTGTTAGGAAAATTAAATCCTTCAGGAATTTTCATATAAATATGATTCTCAAGAGAACCGTACAAATAGGCTGTAACATCATCCATTAGATATAAATGCAGACCTTGTTGTGCAATGTTATTGCATCCAATACCAATGAATATGTATTTTCTCATTCAGGAGTTTTTATCTTTTGAACCTATAGGCCTACCACGCTTGAAGTGTTTCTTTGGAACTAACAGGTCTACCACACTTCAAGCGTGTTATGAACTAATATCAATTATCTTTGGAGCATTAGCAACTGATATTAGTTACCCTTTTTCTGTTAGTAAAACATAAGGTAATTGGTTGACTAATTTTGTAAATGAATTATCCTTTGAACTTTTAGTTCACATTCTTTTTTACAAGGATCAAGACGGGATAATGATAATTCATTTCGACCAATATCTTTTTCCAATTGTTTTCTTTCACCCTCTAATGTTGGAAAAACTTATTCATCAAAGTGACAGTCGAAAAGTCGAACTGTAGGTAAGTCTCGTGTTGGTAGTTCAAGATATTTTATTATTGAGGGAGAATCATATCCAATATATATTCTCAATCATCTCTGAGGAACCATCATAGTCCCTTTTTGGTGGGGAAATTGAAACATATACACCACACCTAAAAATTCTTACATCAGAATATTAGGTCACTGACCAACAAAAATTGAATAATAGAAAATTTGTAATAACTTGTTGGCTTGATGCAAATCAATAATGCAACATGCAAAATTGCATATCCCTAAGCAGCCATTAGAAGATTAGCTCTCATAAGTAATGGTCTTGCAACCAATTTTAGACGTTTTAGTAATGATTTTGCAAGTCTATTTTGAGTATGAACATGTGTTATTGGATGCTCAACTTCAATTCCAATTGATATACAATACTCATGAAAAGCATGAGATGTAATTTCACCAATATTATCAAAACAGGTTTTCTTAATCTGATAATCTAGGAAGTCAACTCTTAATTGTACTAATAGCTTTGCAAATACTTGATTGCGAGTTGATAATAAACTAATATGTGACCATCTAGTTGATGCATCAATTAAAACCATGAAATATATAAATGATCAACATGGTAGGTGTATTGGACCACAAATATCACCATGTATTCTTTCTAAAAATGAGATTGAATCATTTTTAATTTTTCTAGTGATGGTCTTAATATCAACTTTCCTTTGTGAACATATAGTACATGAGAACTCATTGGTCTGAAGAAGCCTTTTGACTCTTAAGTGTGTGTGTGTGTGTGTCCACATGAGTTTTTCAACCCTTTTTTTCCCATCATAATTGATCATGTCAAACAAGGAATTCATTCTAATTCGTAAACTTTTGGTTTACCATGAGATGCATTTTAATTATACTAATATATACGTAGTACAAACCATATCCAACTGATCATGCCAAACAAGGCATTCATTTCGATTCGTATTTAAACTTCTGGTTTAACATGACATGCATCTCAATTTTTCTAATATATGTGTAAACCATAAGAAAATGTTGATAATTTCTCCAATACACCTTTTTTTTAACTCAAACGTAGAGATATAGAGATATTTCATATCTTTTTTAACTTTTGTCTCAATATGATATCCATTTAAACAAATATCCTTGAAATTGAATAAGTTTCTATTCAACTTCTTGATAGAAGTATAATAGCTCTTTCGGAGCATTCAAATATATTTTTAGTAATATAAATAATACTAACATTGATGTCTCGCATTACCAAACAAGAGAAAAATTTATTACTCTTGAGAATTGTATAAGTTGTTGTACCATCGATAAGACACATATCCTCATCATTGGTGCTGGTGCCAAAATTCATTCTTCAAATAAATATAAATATCAATATGAGATTTTTTTTCTCATAACCAATGAGGTGATCAATGATTCCATTTGGTTTAGTAAAGAAAATAATAATATCAAGATGAGTCGCATCCATATGGCCATAATCAGAATTACCATCTTCATAAGCAAAGTGTGTTTCTATGTTCTCATTATTTTTAAGATGCTTTGGTGTACGACAAGTGCAACTCAAATGGCCTTTACCATTGTAATGATAACATATATTCTCATCTTGCAGGACTTATATATTATTAAATAGTCTTATCTTTAATCGATCTGTGACTTCCAACACATCTCCCTCACGCTGAGGTATATACATCTCGTGTATGGGACTAGACATTAATGGATGGTCTAATAGCGACCCGATATTGGGTGGAACTATATGCCCACCAAACACAAATCTCACTAGGATAGGCTTTAAACAATGGCTCTGATACCATGTTAAAAAATGGATTTTAAGCCTAACTCAACCTCACAAAATTTACTTGTAAGGTGAGGTTTTCACCATATTTTTCTTTTCCTTTTTTTTCTTCACATTATTGTTCCACTTCTTATGATAAAATGTGTCTTTTTGAAATTTTCTTTATGACCATGTCCATAATCATGATTCTTAGCATAAAAGGAGTAATCAAAAGCAAAGATGTTTGATTTTTTTTTTGTGAACTCTCTTGAAAGGACAATGTTTGTGAAGTCCACTAATGACTTGCAATTGGTGAAGACAAGTGAGAAATTGATTGAGTTTCTTGATATCCTTGTAAAGGAGATTGGAGAAGAAAATATTGTTAAAGTTATCACAAATAATGGAAACAATTATGTATTAGTTGGGAAGTTGTTAGAGGAGAAAAAATCCAATCTATATTGGACTCTCTATGTTGCCTATGTTGTCCATTGCATAGAATTAATGTTTGAAGACATCGGAAAACTTTCTTTAATAAGGAAGAGAGTCCAAAAAGGAATTAGTTTTGTTGGTTTTATATAATCATTTTAATACCTTGAGTTTGTTGTGTAAATTTACTATTAGGAAAATGATATACTGACTACTTTGTTTGACTACTTTTTTTACTCCCTGAGTTAGCATCCAAGGTGGTCATAATGTTTAAAATTCTGATTTAAATTTTTTTATCCACGCTAGCGAGAGAGGGAAAGGAGGAAAAAGAAAGAAGCAGTGGGGTTTCAAACCTAATTTTCATTTTCACTGCTACCTTCTCTCCTAATTTTCATTTTCACTGCTACTTTCTCTCCTTTTTTTCTACATCTATTCTTTGCTCGAAAAAACAGCAATTTATAATTTTGACCCAAAATAAAAAGCCAATGCTTTTTGTCCCTTCTCGAAAGTGGCCTTTTGTGCCCTTTGTGATTCATCTCCACGATTATTGTTGTTCGAAGCAATGGCTAGTTCATCTTCACTGCTTTCGTTTTCGTGGTCATTTTCTCACTGCAAGGGAAAAGAAACAGATACCCATTTGGATTCCTAGTAAATATCCTCTCATTCTCTTTGATTCATGCATTTTTTAATTTGGATTCACCGCTTTGAAGGTGGTTTAGGGAGGGAAAATTGAAGGGATATAGTGATATTGTTTAATCCCTAGGTTGATTACAGTTTGGGGTTCTTGTCTGATTCCTAGTTTTTGTTTGTTTAAATTGCTCAGGAAATTGTATAATTATATTGATGTTGATGCATTTGATTAATTACTCAATGAACCAAATATATTTTGGTTTGCTATATTTTTTAGGGTTCACCCTTCCCAAATTGAAGATTCTTTGGATAAGGAATTTGCCTTATTGGATGACTGATCTCCAAAAAAAATGACAAAAAACCTGTCAAACATATCTGGTGACCTATGTGTAAACAAGTGGGGAGCTACACAGTACTTTTTCACAAATATACAAGAACTTGAAAAATTAATCTTTTTTGTACACACGTAGTTACATGTATCTTTTATGGACCACCAATGTAAACATTTAATTGGTTATGAACACAAATTAATTATTTGGTTTGGCTGGTCTCTAAAAAATGACACAAAACCTATCAAACATATTTGGTGACCCATATGGAAATAAGTAGGAAGTTAGGAAGGACTTTTTGAACAAGTTTAGCAGAACTTGGAAAATTAATGTCTTTTGTATACACAAAGTTACATGTACCTTTTATAGACCACTAATGTAGTCACATTTAACTTGTTATGAACCCTAACCAATTAACTAGCTTGATTAGTCTCCAAAAAAATAACGAAAAACCTATCAAACATATTTGGTGACCTATGTGAAAATAAGTGCAGAACTATAAAGGGCTTTTTGCACAAATATACCAAAACTTGGAAAAATTAATCTTTTTTGTACACACACAGTTACATGTACTTGTTATGGACCACCAATGTAATTACATTTAACTGGTTATGAACCCAAACTAATTAACTAGCTTGACTGGTCTCCAAATAATGACACAAAACCTGTCAAACATATTGGGTGACCCATGTGCAAATAAGTGGAGAGTTGTGAAGGACATTTTGTACAAGTTTACAATAACTTGGAAAGTTAATCTATTTTTACACCCGAAGTCACATGTACTTGTTATAAACCACCAATGTAATTAGATTTAACTAGTTATGAACCTAAACTAATTAACTGGCACTGGTCTCCAAATAAAATGACACAAAATTGATCAAACATATCTAGTGACCCATGTGCAAATAAGTGCAGAGCTAGGAAGTACTTTTTGTACAAGTTTACAATAACTTGGAAAGTTAATCTTTTTTTACACCTGAAGTTACACATACTTGTTATGAACCACCAATGTAATTAGATTTAACTGGTTATGAACCCAAACTAATTAACTGGCTTGACTGATCTCCAATAAAATCACATAAAAATTTGGCAAACATATATGGTGACCCATGTGCAAATAAGTGTTGAGCTAGGAAATACTTTTTGTACAAGTCTACCAGAACTTGGAAAATTAATCTTTTTTGTACAAAAAAAGTTACATGTACCTTTTATGACCACCAATGTAAATATTTAACTAGTTATGAACCCAAACTAATTAACTGGCTTGGCTAGTCTCCAAATAAAATGACACAAAACCTGTCAAACATATATGGTGACCCATGTGCAAATAAGTGCAGAGTTAGGAATTACATTTTGTACAAGTCTACCAGAACTTGAAAAAATAATCTTTTTTCTACACAGGAAGTTATATGTACCTTTTATGACCACAAATGTAAACATTTAACTACACTACAAGAAATATGGTTATTATCTACGCCAATATTTCGTAGGTAATAAACACTTTTTGTAGATAATTTGAATTTATCTACGAATTACCTACGAAGTGAATTTCGTAGGTATTACGCTGGTAGATAACTTTATCTACGAAAATATGTTTCGTAGATAACTTACCTACGACTATTATCTATGAAATACAGTGTAGAAAAATTATCTACGAAATTTTTCGTGAAAAAAATACACTTCGCAATACTCAAATTACCTACAAAATATTTCGTATGTAACTTACCTACGAAAATCTTCGTAAGTAACTTACCTACGAAATACTTC
>Ga0209389_1005063_pt1 | contig 11140 bp, 7 predicted proteins | sample CowpearedBW_FD_187526 | JGI IMG/M metagenome (GOLD analysis project Ga0209389, IMG submission 187526) | Root nodule microbial communities of legume samples collected from California, USA - Cow pea red BW (SPAdes) (version 2) | ecosystem: Host-associated > Plants > Roots > Nodule | place: USA... | reverse complement strand
CAAAAACAGACAAATCTATAAGAAAAAAAATAAAAATACAAGTATAAATTAATCCAAGAGATAGGAGACTCACCACTGAAAAATTATCAAACAGCTTGTGGAATCGCTTCCATGCACCATCATCTGGAAATGCAATAACTACCTGAAAGTAACACGGAAATTCGTTTTAAAAATTGTGATCGAAAACACAAAATATAAAATATCCACTCTTTTAACATAACAAGTTGATCAACAGACAAAATGTGAATGAAATAACACAGAATACTCACATTATCAGCATCGGGAAGCTGGCTCAGACGTTGCCTTAAGAGAGGAATACCCGTCTCAAACAAAGGCAGGACTTCATCTCCAAAATAAAACCTCTCCTGCATAATGCAAAATCATAAGTAAAATTACAAAAACTTTATAGTATGCTGCTACAACATCAACTACACAAAGAAGCAGACCATTGTTGCAAAAACTCAAGGGTATTAATTACAACAGTTTGGGTGTTAATTAGTTAAGGGAAAATGACTCATTTTGTCTTGTGTATCATTTGAGCAGTGAGCTTTAATCATTGAGAAGAAAAGACTCTTTTGTCAAGGTCAATCTCTTGGAGGAGAGATATTCTTCTATTTTCTATTCTTTCTTTTCAATTCAATAAAATCTTTATTTTCTTCGCCACTTCTATTATTCATTCCTAAGAGGTTTCTACCAAGAATCAAAGATCTCCTAAAATCTAAGAACATTAAAAGAGAAAAACACAAGTTTTACTACGCTGTTGCATAGCTTAAGCAAGTCAAAGTATATGAGCAACAACTGAATAAGTTTTTAAAACAAGTAAAAAGGAAACATGTATCATTCATATGCCTTAACAACTGACTGTCAAACCACATATTCTGTTGAATGGAGCCTTCACTCATTCTTTCAAGAATTCCTACTTCAGTGAAGAAAAGTTCTTTGAAAGACAACAATAAAGAGTGCATTATCCCATCAAGCATAATTTAAAAGAGATTATGCAACGAAATTTCCATTAACAACAAGAGTATATTGAGTAGCAATTCATAAGGACTTCAAATTATACAGTACAAAAGCAAAACATAGTACTTCCTTCCAATGCAGCAAACACACAAACCTGCAAGGCATGGATGTCATATATGACTAAGCTAGTCGGGCCTCCTCTTGAAATTGGAATATTTGACAACATCCTTGCAAGGGTGAAGGCAGTTGCTACATCTCCTTCTTCCTCCATTCGCTCAAAAGATCCAGTTGGAAAGAAAGGCAATACCAATGTGAAGGAAGCAACAAATAGACGAGGGAGTGCATATATGACAGAAAGTTGTTCAAAGACATGTGCTGGGGAGCTGAAAGATGCCAAAAAAGCAACATGTTGGCCTCGGAGTTCTTCGGCATTATTTATATATAAATTTGGAAACCCATCGGCAAATGACCTGAATAAGCATGAAATTGTTAAGCATTTTCAGTTTTTGTCATAAAAACGAGAAAACCAAATTCATCTTGCAGTTTGTTTGTAATAATGTTATACAGGTCAAATGTGGTTTGAGGAATTCAGATCCCACACGTCCAGGATATGAATCAGAAGAAAATACATCATGACAAAACTGAGGTAACTGGTACAGTGATATTACACTGTAAATGTAGAACGGAAATAGAGTAATTGTTATAACTAAATATCACCCCACGAGAAAATATCTAAGCAAATTAGTCATGAAAAAGAATCAAAACGTAAGTACACAACTAGAGGAACCTGGGAAGACAATAAATTTCCCCTGACAAAATCCTGAGTTTACCTAATTTAGTACTCTTCATTGACATACATTATATAATCATCGTGTTATCATCAGCACCATCACTGAATCTATAGCTCTCATTCCTCTGTTTACTATGAATCAGTTTCGTCCTCTTCAATATCAATTTCTTTGAAGCATGAATCTTTTGAAATTGGCCTTTTTTAAATTTTTTGCTTGTTGCATGCTATATGTACTCATCTCTCAAGTTCTAGGTACTCTAACAAAACCCACCGTGTCAAAATGTCTAAAGACAACATCTTAGCATCAATTAGAAAACCACCTCTCCATTGCATCATTCACTATTTTGAGATATTACCAAAGGAGATTAGATACATCACAATGTATTTATCATATGTTACAAGTAGTTTTAAGCTCTTGATTCGATTAAAGCTTGATCATGTAACTTTTTATGCCTAAGTTGCTTGCACCTTTTGGGGTGAAGCTGTAAGATGAAGTAAAGAATAAATAAAACAAACAAGCATTTCTCTTTTACCATGTCAAAGTAAGCTAGATAGTTGAATTATAAATTTACATGCTAAAACACAGTCCAATTCTCATCACCAGCTAAGTACGTAGCAAACAGAAGATAGAGAATACAACACACTTCAGATCCTTCACAATTCCTATCAATTATTCATAATTGTCAAGTAACGCATTGAGGTCTTTCCCCAACCACACCATGCTTCAGTTCCAGCCAATGTAAACTTTCAAAGTTCTCCATGCCAAGACTATCTCAGTTCCATCTTAATCAGGCACAGGTCCATTAATCTCAAATCAAGAAAATACATTTCTTCAAAGCCATCCTAGTTAGTAAAGAGGTCACAATTATGACCCATTATTAGAACAGGGAGAATGCATCAAAGCTGACATTCCTTAATATATATTTCCAGGAATATATGAGAATTTCATCATTAGATTAGTTGCATTAGTATTTTCTCTCTGTTTCTTAGGCTTCTCATTTCCTCCCCAAAATCCAGACACAGATTTCTCCTAAACCCTGTCCTCCTTCAATCAAAACAAACTTGTTATCCAATGCCAGCCCTGAAGAACAAATGAAGCTAACAAAATGACACTTTTTTCACTGAACTTAAATATCCAGGCTTAATTTAGCTTAAGTTCCGAAAGTCTACATTATTATCTTTTATCTATCCAATAGCAGAATTTTGGCTGAAAGCCAGTCTAATCGCGGAGTTAACATGTTAACCAATGTACCCAAGTTGACAAAAGCAAAAGACCTTTCCAAAGAAACAATCTTTCATTCGTTTCCATCAAACTTCTGATAAAAAAGTCTAAGCTTTGAACAACATACAACAATAAAACACAACATAATCTCGAAAGAAACCCAGAATTAGCAAAGAACAAGCTAAACACAACAGAACACAACGCAAGCAATTGAATTCACCAACCGAAAATGGTCATGAGTACAAAGAGAGAGCAAACGTGTGTGAGAAAGATACCTCCATTTGATGTTCTGGAGAATGATGTGGGGAGATAAGAGAGCAACCTTGTGGGCAAGTTCTTCACAGTCAAGGGAGTAGAAGAGGTTCACCTGCTTCTTTGGGGACTTCACCAACGCCATTATTCTCTCTCTCTTCAACAAAAAGAAAGGTAAAAGCGTAGAAATCAAGCAGAAAAGAGAATAAAAAGACAAGAAAAAGGAGATTTTGGAGTGTGGTGTGGTGAGGACGCAAAGAACACGGAAGGAAGAAAAAGGACCTAGTAGCTGCGTAGCGTTTGGACACCAATACAGTCAAATTCGCTTCTGAATATTAAGGAAAAGAAAAAGGAAGAAGATACGTTGACGGCCGTTAATGGGAATACGTCCATTTGACCCCGATACACGTGACATTTATATTAATCTTTTCAATGTTCACAGAATATAAGAGGGCAAATTGGTAACTGTGATTTGGGGTCTTTTTGAATTTCCACTATTTTTTTTATCCGTGTATAAGAGGGCAATGGAACATTAAGCTTCTTTAAAAACTAATTAGTTGAAGTCGTTCCAAGTAATATAATGCAAAATTCATATTCTTTAAACGGTAGACGTATATTTCTTTCTCACTAGTTTATGATATAAAAAAAGGAAAATGATAAAGTGACTATTAAATTTTATTATTTTTCTTACCACCTTACGTGTCCTGATACATTCTATTTTATTTTATTTTTTGAATTTAATTAAAAGCTGAACAATGTGGCAGATGAAAGTGGAAGTTCACTTTCGGGCGTGGGCTGAAAAATTCTCACTCTCTCACCTTACCCCATTTTTTGAAACATTTTTAAACATAACCCCTTTTCTCTTTACTCTAAAAAATTCCCAAACCTCTCACGCTTCTATTTAGAAATCCCACCCCCATCCCATTTGTTGTAAAACAAGTATTGGTTTCCACTGTAGAAACTGTAGCTGGAAAAATAATTCTCTTCCAAATTTGGTGGACTTTCCAAATCTGTTTGAAAAATGAACTTAAAAGGCAATTTTTTTCCAAAATGAACTTAAACCTCGTTTACAACCACATTGATGGGTGAATTATTGATGTGCACAGGCTTTGGTCGAGTAAGTTTGGGAGGCAATTGTGGATACAGTTGCAATTTCCAAATCTGTTTTTAAAATTGTCCAAAAAATCGTTGGTGGATTTAGGGATGGCAACGGGTCGGGTCATGCACGGATAGTGCCTACCCGCAACTCGACCCGTCAAAAAAAAATCCGTCCGCTACCCGTTCGTTTACTCGTCGGGTATCCGCTTAAAAAATACCCGCGAATATTTTTAAAACCCGTGGGTACCCGTGGATACCCGATACCCGCAAATATTTAAAAAAAATATATTTTATAATTTTTTTAATATAAAATTATAAAAATAAAATATAAATTTTAATTATAATTAAATTTGACATGATAAAATATACCGTTAATTTTAATTTTAATTAAATTTAACTTAATAAAATATAAATTAAATTTTCATTTTCATTTTTTGTGGGTAACGGGTACCCGCGGGTACGAATAGTATGATACCCGTATCCGACCCGTTTATAAGTGGGTATTAAAATACCCGCTACCCGTTACCCGCGAGTAATAAATATCGCGGGTAGTAACTATCCGCCGCGGAATTTATCCGCGGGCGTGGATATTTTTATCATCCCTAGGTGGATTACACCTTATTTAATCTTGGGTTCCAAGTTAATTTTTAAAATATGTGTCAGGAAAGTTTTTCCGCAAATGCATAAATAGTTGGTTTAGAACAAACGGGGTGTGCACAGCTTAAGGTCAACCAAGTTTGTGAGGGAATTTTGTATCCAACTACACTTTCCAAATCTGTTTTATGTTTTGTTCAAAAAGTGACTTTTGGGTTACTAGTTAATTGGTATTAGGTTGCAAGTTAAATTTAAAAATGGGCGAGGGAAGTTCATCCATAAATGCACAAATAGTTGGTTTAGACCAAATGCGATGGGGTGTGTTATTCGTGTGCACAGGCTAGAGTCAACAAAGTTTGGGAGGTAATTGTGTATCTAATTACACTATCCAAATATGTTATTTTATCTTTGTTCATAAAATCCTTGGTGGGTTACAACTTAATAGGTTTTGGGTTGCAAGTTAAATTTAAAAATTGGCGAGGGATGTTCATCCACAAATGCACAAATAGTTGGTTTAGAACAGATGGAATGAGGTGTGTTGTTGGTGTGCACAACTTGGGGTCCACCAAGTTTGGGAGGCAATTCCAAATCTACTATCTTACTTTTGTCCAAAAAGTCTTTGACGGGTTACAACTAAATTAGTTTTGGCTTGCAATCTAATATTCCATACGGGTCAGGAAAGTTTTCCCATAATTCAAGCCAATACATGGTTTAGAACAAATGGGATGGGGTGTGTTGTTGGTGTGCACAACCGGGGTCCACCAAGTTTCGAAGGGAATTTTGTATCCACTTGCACTATCCATATCTGTTATGACCTTTTTGTTCAAAAAGTCGGTTGTGGATTACAACTTAATTGATCTTGGATTGCAAGCTAATTATCCACATGGGTCAGGAAAGTTTTCCCACAATGAAAACCAATACTTGGTTTACAACAAATGGGATGGGGTTTGTTATTGGTGTGCACAACTTGGGGTCCACCAAGTTTGGGAGGGAATTCTGTATCCACTTGCACTATCCAAATCTGTTATTTTACTTTTGTCCAAAAAGTCGTTGGTGGGTTACAACTTAATTGGTCTTGGGTCGCAAGCTAATTACCCATATGGGTCAGGAAAGTTTTCCCACAACAGAACCAATACTTGGTTTACAACAAATGGGATGGGATGTGTTATTGGTGTGCACAGCCTAGGTCCACCAAGTTTAAGAGAGAATTCTTTTTCCAGTTGTAGTTTCCACAATGGAAACCAATACTTGGTTTATAACAAATGGGATGGAGGGTGGGGTTCCTAAATGGAAGCGTGAGAGGTTTGAGAAATTTTAAGAGTGAAGAGGAAAGGGGTTTTGTTAGAAAGAGAATGGGGTAAGGGTGAGAGAGTGGGAATTTTTCAAAGTGAAAAGAAAAGAGATTCTGTTTAAAAGTGTTTTAAGGAATGGGGTTAGGTGAGAGAGTGAAAATTTTTCATCCCACGCGCGAAAGTGAGCTTCCACTTTCATCTGTCAAATTTTTCAGCTTTTAATTAAATTCAAAAAAGAAAATAAAATAGAATATGTCAGGACACGTAGGGTGGTAAGAGAAGTAGTAAAAATTAGTAGTCATTTTATCATTTTCCATAAAAAAAATGTGCTTTTGCTATCAAACCAGCCGAATGTAATAGTAATTCACGTTTTTCTCTTTTAACTATTACACTCTAAACCCTAACTTCACATTTCTCTATCATTCCTTTGCTTTTGAAAAGCTTTCATTTTCAACTATTACCCTGTAATCCCTAATCCCACACTTTCCTTTTGCTCAAACAATGGATTGAAGTATTTATTAAAGATCTTCCTCTCACCGATTTATTTTAGATTTGTGTTTTCACTATTTCTATTCTTTTTATTTTAACTTTTTTGTTGTATTTATTTTTTTGTTAGTTTAGACCAACAGATCGAAGCATTCATTTCTTTTGTTTTATTTATGCTATTTGCCAATTTTCCTTCTCTTTTTTTTCACAACATGGGTACATGTGCAAAAGGGTTTTCCAATTTTGAGTTCATATTCTTTTTTAATTTTTTAAAGTTTGTTTTCTTTACCATTTTAATTAATAACTCTGTGCTGGAATTGTGTATTGTGTGGTTGAACCTATGATGAATTTTGGATTTTGAGATTGTCTAAGGTATCCTTCACAATTGCCTTTCAATTTTTTTCTTGAAATTGTTGACCAAAGCAGACCATGCGTATGGCTTTAGGTTTGTTACACCAAAACCAAAACCAAAATCAAATTCTAATTCAAATTCAAATTTAAATTAAAACCAAATTCTATTATTATAGGATGAGTTTCTCTACAATACATTTGTTCAGAGCTGCATATTTTCACTATTGTCTATTTTGACGCTTGGGTTTCATGATGTATGTTTTGAAAAAACACTCCCACTCAATAGCAGAACTGAACGCAGAGAAGGAAAGTTGGAATATCATTGTGCAAGTTGTAAGGTTATGGTTTGTTGAAGATTACACGAAAGGCAAATCTCCATTTTAAATGGAGATTGTTCTCCAAGACATATAAGTACCATAAATAAAATATCCCATAATTTTAGTACTTTTCAAAACTGTTATAAGTTAAAATATGATATTATGATCTGATATATGAAAATGTTGGTGTAGGGTGTCTTAATCCATGCCTCTGTTAGACGGTCACTTATATTCAAATTTCAAGCAGAAATGGGAGAGGACAAGATTTACTCCATTCAATCTTTTAGTGTTTAATGTAATGGGAGTTCTTATAGAATTACCAATCACAATTATAAGATCAACTTCCAATTTGGAACCAAGGTGATTTTTATTGACTATACCTTAGTTCCCTTACCAGAAGCTACATACACCCCTTTTTGTACCATCAATGCTCCTGGTTTTGACACCAATTATTTAGTTCGTAAGTATATGTATTTTCTTTTTATATTTGGTTAACATTAACTTTTATTAATGTTTAGTTTTGTAATTGTTTTTTTATGTAGATTTGATTGGAATATTGACTGATGTTGGAAAATAGAGAGTTTGAGAAAGCTCGTAAGAAGACCAAGATGAATATGATATGTATTGAAGCTAATGGGTAAGAGGATTGTTTTGCTTTGTTAGAATCTGTTATTATATCTTTGTTGCTATAAATTTCTAACAAATATATACCTCATGCAACAATTTTCGAATGGAGTGTACTTTATTTAGTCAATATGTTTATATGTTAAATGAATTTCTTGCCTCTGGAGAGGATCTATGTTGTTATTGCTTTACACTATCGCAAAGTGAAGACATTCCAAGGTATGCCACTCTCATTAATTATTACATTTATAGAAATTTATAGAAAGTTATTGATATATTTTGTAGAAAAAGTTTCTCTTCAAAATTGTATGAACTGTACAAAGATAATATTTAACTTTGATGGTGAAGATGTTGTGAAGTTGAAAAAAATGTCAATAGATTTTACATGCAATTTTCTTCTATTCATATTATGCTTAATATATTTAGTAACGCTTTTTACATGTTGTGGGATGTGGGATAATACCGAATCTCCTTCATAAGCTTAGAAGACGCATTCATTAAACTCAATCCTAGAAGCTCCATTGAAGGTCTCAAAGATTTTAAAGAGGTCTAATTCTTTTTCTTTTTCTTGCAGTTAAATTGTTTGAGTTGAATAGACTGGATTCTATTTATTGATAGTGTTGCATTATTTATGTTCTTGGAAAGTAGTTTTGTAGTGAAGGCTATCATTAAACACTTTCTAGATCATGATGATTGGTGGTACACGACATGTATATGCAAAAAAATGATCAGACTTTGTGTAATTGGTGCTATGAATTCTATAAATTTTGTTGTATTTGATTGTGATGCACCTGCAATGTTGAAGAAATCATGCTATGATATTCTTGACTTATAAGAGAAGGTTAACTTTAAAATCTACTGTTATTTTTGGCCTTTGAACATTCATATTTTGTATCATTTTCAATCAAATGATTAAGCAATATTTTCATATTCAAGATTTTGGACTACTTTTAGAATTATTTAAATGATCTTTGTTATTGAGATCAATGCGTTTTGATTAAGTTAACTAATTTCAAGCTATACTTTTATTAATAGAACACTATTTCTAGAAATCTACCTAAAGAGTTTGAAGTCTTGATTGATAAGACTTATCTCTTCAAAGTTGAGTGCAAGAATGATTATACTAGCATATTTGATAAATCATTTAGATTTAAAAAAGTGTGCATGGATGAAAAAAATATTGAAAGCTTTACTGATGTTTAACTTAAATTTGTGGTAAGATGTGATTTTCTTTTTTCGTGTTATCATATATGAGTTGATTTTTTTTATGGTTTATTTGTTCATTGTAATCTTATTCTACGTTAATATCTGGTGGAGGATCTATACTCTACAAATGAAGAAGAAAGGAAATTAAAGTAGTTAACAAATGATATGTCATGTGATACCATTGCAAAGGTATGTCAAGATTACAAAATGATCTTGTGTACTGCTTTGTATATGCTGACTTTAGGAAATTACTTTTCAGGATTTGCTGATCAAGTTCACTAAAAAATCAAATCATGTTGAGACTCTAAGTGTTGATTTGACCACTATAGGATCAAGCCATGTTAAGAGTGATACTTTGACCACTAAAACAATAATTGATGTTGAAAGTGATGAGTGAACCCCTAAAGAATCAACTCATCTAGACAATCTTACCTTTGAGTTGGCCAACAAACTAGTTGTCCCTGCCCTTAAATGAGATTCTCGATTTGTGGTTCCAAAAAAGAAGATCCCATTGAAGATGTTGAAGAAAAATATCAAGATTGAGAAGTGACTTCTCTAATGTGACACTCCCAATTGTACTAGACTTTTTATTGGTTTTATGTTGCTTATGTTTATTTTTTGGAAAACATTTGCTTTCTTTTAGGTATGTGTACTAGTGACCAAGAACTTTTGTTGTTCTTATGTTGTTGTTGTTTGTTGTTTTCAAAACTTTGAGTTGAAGTTTATTCGTATTTGTTTTTGAACTTTAGTATTTGTTGCTAAACTTTTATTTCTACTTCTATTTGTTATTCTTAACTTAATGTTTTTCTGATCATAAATTGCTAGCTGAATAAAAAAGTGTTGATATTATTATATGTTGTCAACACTATAATCATGCTAGCTACATCAAATAAACAAATTTTATCGTGAATCATAAACTTCTGGTGCCTGTATGTGTATTGTGTTTTAAAAAATTTAATATTTCTATATCTTTATTGGTCTCAAATTGTTAAATGATTATTATAAAACTATTTGACGGAATCATATTCTTTGTTCTTTTATTTGTTATTGGCTAGGTTAATATTGTTTGTTCATACTATATTATATTGTGAAGAGAATACTTCATACCAGCTACATGTTTGTTTTTCTTTTTTGTTATTTTATTTACTTTTATTTTTTATTTTATAATAAATATATATGCGATCAATTACTTTGTTGGGTTAATAATTCATAATTTTGAAATAAGTGTTAAATATTTTTAGAATAAATCATAAGTGTGAAATATTTTTAAAATTTTTAATTGTATTGTTAATAATATTTGCTAGGTTAATAATTTCTATTTACAGTATATTCACAATACATGTTTTCTTTATTATTATTTCATTTAATGTTGTCAACTTTTACTCTTTTTTTTGTTGATAAATACATATTATATATTTTGTTTTTTATGTTTTTTTTGTTGTGTTGGTTGGATTTTGAAATACAAAAGTTAAAGAAGTTTGTAATTTTTTGGAAACATATTAATTATTTGTAAATGAAAATACAATGGTATGGGTTGACGTTTTAAGCAGCACAGCCATACACGCACATTCATTTGTATTCGTTGGGCCTGGCATAATAATTTAATCTTTTGCATTTTAGTTTCATTTTAATTAATACCTTATTTAATTGTATTTTAGTTTTTACTTATAATTTTTAAATCATTATATTAAAACTCTTTTAAAGAATCATATTTTTTTGTTATTTTAATTATTATTTGCTGGGTTAATAATGTTTTTTTACATTATATCATATTGTGAAGAAAAACTATCATAACAACTACATGTGTTTTTTTCTTTTTTATTATTTTCTCAACTTCTATATATATTTTTACAATAAATACATACGAGATTAATCACTTTGATGCGTTAATAATTCATAACTCTGATTTTTTTTTTTTAACTTTTTAATTTTTTTTAAAAATATTTTT
>Ga0209389_1005062_pt1 | contig 11141 bp, 10 predicted proteins | sample CowpearedBW_FD_187526 | JGI IMG/M metagenome (GOLD analysis project Ga0209389, IMG submission 187526) | Root nodule microbial communities of legume samples collected from California, USA - Cow pea red BW (SPAdes) (version 2) | ecosystem: Host-associated > Plants > Roots > Nodule | place: USA... | reverse complement strand
TTTTGCAAGTCTATTTTGAGTATCAACATGTGCTACTGGATGCTTAACTTCAATTCCAATTGATATACGATACTCATGAAAAGCATGAGATGTAATTTCATCAGTATTATCAAAACAAATTTTCTAAATCGAATAATTTGGGAAGTGAGCTCTTAACTGTACTAATAACTTTGCAATTACTTGATTGCGAGTTGATAATAAACAAATGTGACCATCTATTTGATGCATCAATTAAAACCATAAAATATATAAATGTTCCACATGGTGGGTGTATTGGACCACAAATATCACCCTGTATTCATTCTGAAAATGAGATTGACTCATTTTTTATTTTTCTGATAATGGTCTAATTATCAACTTTTGTGAACATATAGTACATGAGAACTCATTAGTCTGAAGAAGTTTCTTGACTCTTAAGTGGGTGTCAATGCAATATCTTCATCAAATCTTTATGCATTAAAGTCATTTGTGCTAACAACTTTTCCTTTTAAATTTTTTTCCACTTTTAGAGTTGTGTGAAAAAGTTCCTCCAATGTGACATAGTTTTGCAATTCCACCACATCTTGGATCTCTTGGTTTTATCCATGTAAGAACCTTGCCATCTTGGCATCATTGTTTTCTTCCACTTAGCATTTCATAAGAAGCTTGTCCATCTTCGTGTAGTATTCCTCCGCATTTTTAGATCCATGCCTCAACCTTTGAAGTTGAAGGAGAAAATATTTCTTATGATGCTTAGGTATGAATCTCTCTCTCAAACATTTTTCCAAATCATCTTAAGTTTGAGTGGGTTACCTCATTTTGAATAAGGTTCCACAAGCATAACCCTCAAATTCAAGCATAACAAGTTTAATAATGTCCAAGTCCTTAAGTTCAAAAGAAAAAGAAATTTGTTCTACTTTCTTTTCCCATTCCTCATACACATTGGGATCAAATATGCCTAAGAACCTTGAAAATTTGACAATATTTTTTACAATTAATTTATCTAGTTCAGCTCTTGGATGGTGCCTCCTCTCACGACTTTGTCTTTGGCTTCTTCTTGAAGGTTCATAAAAGGCCTCCATCTCACTTCCAAATTACGTGTAAGCTCTTAAAGAATTATGAAGCTTTTTCTCTTCCAACTTTTGGATTCGTTTGCTTTGTTCTTCCAAGTGGTTATAGATGCTTAAGGAAGATTTAAGGTCAGTCCATATTGAAACTTCCTTCCTCTTTGCAATTCTTGGCTGCCATTCCTAGAAAGATGCATAAAAACCTATAAAATAAGCCACAAAACTACTTCTAAAGTAGTGTAAATGTTAGTAAAAAGATGTCCTATCACTCTTTAGTGTTTGTGCTCAAAATTTTCGTCCTCTCCACTAAGAAAATAGTAAAAATATGGTCTAAGAAAATAGTAAAAATATGGTGTATAATGATCAACACTTAGTTCGCTCAAGAGAGAGTAAAAGAGTTCTCAAAAGTTACTTCAAAGTCCAAGTCAAGAAATACTATCTTTTATGTGAAAGATATGAAGCAAATCAAAATATACTTAAACCTTAAATTCTTTGAAAAGTGGTAAACAAAACCACGAGAATCAAAGAAGACAAATTGGAAATGCTCATTAAAAAAAGGTAATAAAATATTATATCAACTCATTTGACAAGTGACTCAAAAATGAAAAAGAAAAACTTGAAAAGGACACGAGGAAAGGTAAAATTCAAGCAAAAATTTCACTCATATGAATCATGTTAAATGTTCTAATGAAGGCTACCAAACATATACACATTCAAAGAGATAAAAGTCATTCAAATGAATTATACAATTCGTGAATCCCCCTGTGGAAGTCAAACAACAATTTGTTTCAAGAAACTAGGACAAACTAGTCATGAACTACCACTTTTTACTTGATTTTTTTTTCCTTTTGCTTCTTTTTCATTTTTGACTTTTTTTCTTAGCCCAATATGGTTTGATAATTCAGATTAACATGTCCCTTGAAGATTTGATTGTATTTGGTAATTTGCTTAAAACAATTACTACAAAACTACCAAAACAGAAAAGGGATTCAACAATTACATATGTGTTCATGAGTCTAAAATCATCTTACAAACATGTATAATTTTAGAAAAACATTCAAAATAAATTTAACACTTTAAAAACTATAGAAAACAATAGAACAAGACATAGACTAAAAAATTAAAACAAGGATAAAGCACGTGAAATTAACCAAGCATCAACATCATACCCATTTTCCTAAAAAAAAATTGACCTATTTTGGAAGAATTTGATATAATGACTTGATTAATGGAGTAAACTAATGAAACAAAACACAACATATATGGATAACATGTTTATCATTCTACCAAATCAAGAAAGGAATACATTAATCACATCCAAAGAGAAGTTGGTTTCAAACCCATTGACAAGGAACACCTACTTGGAATGATGAAACACCTTCTTAGACTTGGGCTGATCCTTCTATCTTTGATACCACTTGATATGAACCTTATAATTTTGGTAGGATCTAGATCAGTCCCTCAAGGTGTATGAAAGACGAAACCCATGCTTGAAGATCCATTAATGGCAGAAGAAAAAGAAGAAATAATAAACACCATAGGTTAGACTAGAATATGGAGTAGAAAAACATAATCAAGTAAAGAAATGAAATGAAAAATGGATTAAGGAAGAGAAATGGAAAGAACATGCCACCTTCAATTAAGAATAAAGGATAAATGCAAGATGATTCACCACTTGAAAAAGATTTCCAAGATAATAACCTGAACGCTAAACTTCAACTCTCAATCCTCAGAAAAAGAGACTTCTCAAATGCTCACAAAAAGACTCTAGGAAACCTACTATATAAAGGTGATGATCCCACCCATGTATCTTCCCAAAACATAATCCTAGATTCTAAACCTACTTTCCACTCTAAGTTCTCGTCAAACCATTTTCCTTCCTCTCCCTCTCCATAATGTCCTTCCACCAACTTCATGTATAATGTTTTCTATTTTATCCTTTTAGTCCTCTCCAAGAGCCATATAAATTGTAGGATATCCTTTCATAATCCTTGTTCACTCGTGCGCAATTTTCATTCCCATTGAGCTAAAAGAGGTTTGTTGAACCATTGGATGTCTTTTATTCCAAGTCCTTTTCATGTTTAAGTTTACATAAATTTTCCATTTCACCTAGAAAATCTTTCTATCCTCATGTCCCCATCTTCACAAAAAGCTTCTTTCAAGACTATTAATAGTCTTACAAACACCTATTGGGACTTTATAAAATGAAAAATAGTAAAGTAGTAGGGCTGTTACTATTGATTTTGTTAAGCATATTTTTCTTTCAAAAGATAAATGTATACCTTTCCAAGTATGCTTTTAGTGAGTAAAACATTTTTGAGTGCTTTTTTGGGTTGTCAAATAGGTTGCTTTATTGGGTTACCTCTTACAACCATACTAAGATATTTGAAAGGTACTTCCATTGTATTACAATTTAAAATACGTGAGTAGCTCATTAAATCATTTTTATCTACGCTTAAGGCTCAAAATTTTATTTTATGCAAATTAACTCTAAGTCTTGAAGTCATCTTAAAGCACCCAAGTATGCTTTTAATGACTAAAAAATTTTGGCCGTTTGTTTTACACACGAACAAAGTGTCAACCGCAAATTGTTGAAGGTTAACACTGACCTTATTTTCCTTTACTTCCATCCCTTTACACTATTTTGTCCTAGCAACTTGATTTATCATTCCCAATAGACTTTGTGTCACTATTAAGAACAAAAGAGGTACAATCGGGATCCCTTGTCTCAATCCTCTTGTAGGGTTGAATTGTTTCGTTGAGATACCATTTATTAAAACTGAAACAGTAACAAATTCTATATATTCCTTAATTTAGCCTATCCATTGTCTACAAAAACCTAGTCTCCCGATCATAGTTCATAAACAACGTCAAATAGACAACTTTTTTTTATATAATTAAAGTTGACATTTGAATAACATTCTCTTCAATGCTATTTTATATAATATATAAAAAGAATTTATCATAATCAAATAAAACACTTACTTCATGCAACTAAAATTTGTCTCTCTGTAATATATATATATATATATATATATATATATATATTATAGTACATTATTTCCAGTTATATTTATCACAAGTCAAAATAGAAGCACAACATCATATAAGAAGACTCATTCAGTTGAGATAATGATAAAACCAGTGAAGAATGTCAAGATTCAAAGATTAAATTATTACAATTATAATGAACACATTGTGAGAATACTTTTATACAATGGTTTTCAAATCTATTATAACCTCAAGACAAAGATGCACTCAAAATAAAACAAAATTATTATAATTCTTATCAACATTATTATTATGCAATGGTTAATTCAAAGCTATTATAACCTCAAGACAAAGATGCCCTCAGGATTATTGTAGGACAAGTCAGTATGGAAATTTGTTGATAACAAGTCAAGAGTTTATATTCGAAGGAATTATGTGCAACAATGTTATTGATTTTCACCGAGCACTTAGGGTTATGGTCATGGCATTGGTTGAACTACTTGAGCTTGAACTTGCTTCCACAGAGTCATTCTTACTGAAAATGCCTGGCCTTTTAGGTTCATCCAAATCCATCTCACTTCCCAACATTAAAACCACTGAACTCATTGTAGGCCTATCCTCTGGATATTGTTGCACACACAATAGCCCAATATGGATGAAACGTAAAATTTCTAATTCAATAAATGAGTCCTTAATGTTTGGATCAATTATTTCCAAAGTCTTTCCAAATTTCCACCGCGTCCATACCTATATACAAACAACATAATTGTTACAATTAAAACAATTAATGTAAATATCGTATAAGATGAACAAAATAATAATTAGTAAAGTGCTTACATGATCAACAAGGTTATATTGATTCCCACGATATGGTTTTCTATTTTTCCTCCCACATATTATCTCCAACAGTATAACACCAAAGCTGAATACATCAGATTTTACTGAAAACTGTCCATCAATAGCATATTCTGGTGCCATGTACCCACTGAAATTAACCATTGAAGAAAGATCAAATTTGCATGAATTGTCTGTAAATGAAAAAGGTTCCTAAACATTCACACTCACAATGTTCCAACTATCATATTTGTGTTTCCTTCAATCTCCTCTCTTCCAACAGTTTTAGCCAATCCAAAATCTGATATTTTTGGATTAAAATCCTCATCTAGAAGAACATTACTCGCTTTGAGGTCTCTATGGATGATTCTTAGTCGAGAATCTTCATGAAGATACGTAAGTCCTCTAGCAAGTCCACAAATTATGTTGAAACGCTTTTTCCAATCAAGTGATTTACCTTTGGCATGATCTGCGTTTCACAACAAATATTTCATTAATAAATAGATATTCATGCTTGTGAATCTTCTCTCTAGTAAGTGCTAAAATAAGAGATGTTGATATTCTATACCAAAAATGATATTATATACCAAAAATGAAGTAATCTAGGCTGCCATTAGACATGTATTCATAAACCAATACTTTTTCTTGGTTCTGAATGCAACAACCTAGAAGTTTTACAAGATTCCTGTGCTGAAGTTTTACAATTAGTTTGACTTCATTTACAAACTCGGTTATTCCTTGTCCTGAATTCTTTGAAAATCTCTTTACAGCAATCTCGAGTCCACTGAATAATTTTCCCTGCAAATCACATTCATCTAAGTGTTAGCAAAACAAAATTTTAATGATTCATTTTTCTTATGTATTTCATGTAAACAAGATATTACAACTTATAGGATTTACATTTTGGCTTTTCATCTCAAAGATATAATGTCTCCAATTATTACAAATCATGACACTATAATGATCATTAACATCCCAAACATAACACACTAAAGTCCAGAATTTTGCTCTCCTAAAACATAAAATTATAACTACTCATCATGAAATCTACCATACATAGTAACTCCCAGATTTAAGTTTACCTAATAAAATGCCCCTGTAAACTTCAATGCTTCTTCCATCCTTCATTATGATCAACTTTTGTAGTTATTGAATCACAAACTAGTAATGGCTTTGTAAATAATTTTGCAATTTGATCTCGACTTCCCATGAGCTCCATCTCCACACTACCTTCCTTCACTTGTTCTCGGATGAAACGAAATCTAACATCAATATGCTTGCTCCTCTCATGGTTGACTAGGTTCTTGGCCAACTCAATGGCTGACTTGTTATATACTAGAATTATAGTCTCACTTTCTTGTTTCTACTCCAATTTTCATAGAAGAATTATAAGCCATACTTCATGACAAAAACTCAATGATGTTTCTACATACTCGGCTTCACATGTTGACAACTTCAGGGTTGCTGCTTTGAGAGCCAACTTAACATCATGTTGCCCATGAGAAATATATAACTGAATATGCTTTTCTGATCATCTACATCTATATACAATTGTCTAAGTACCCTACTAGTCGGTAGTTGTTTGACCTAATGTAGTATAAGCGAGTGATATTTTCCCCGAACATACCTCAATATCCTTTTCAGCATTTTCCATTGTGTGTAGCTCGACAAGTCCATATATCGACTTACTATTCCAATGCTTAGTTGTAAGTCCGACCTTGTACTTGTTAAGTAACAAAGGCTGACAAGAAAACTTCGATACTTACGAGCATCTATGTGGTCTCTACCATCAAAATTTGAGAGGTTTGTTCACGGTTCCATTGGGGTTGAAATTAGGTAATAGGTTGTCATCTTGAACATGCTCAAGATATCTTCGACATACCTTTCTTGAGACAAAAGAATATCGGTCTCAATTTGTTTGACTTTGAATGAGAAAATACTTCATATGTCTCAAGTCAATCATTTCAAATTCTTTTTCAATGACACTTTTGAACTTCTGAATCATATTTAGATTGTTTCCCATGAAAATAATATCATTATCGAAAGAGAAGTGAACATTACATTACCTTCATGTTTCTTTATGTATAGGACATGTTCATACGAACATTGTTCGTATTTGTTCTTCTTGAAGTAAGTATCAATGCCATCATTCCACACTCGAGGAGCTTGTTTGAGTCCATATATTGCCTTCTTCAATCTCAACACTTTCTTTTATTCTCCTTTCTCATATACCCGAGTGGTTGTTCAATATAAACTTCTTTCTTCAAGACTCCGTTCAAAAATGTCGATTTCACGCTCATTTGAAATATCGACCATCTATACTAACTTGCTAATAAAATTAGTAGCTAAATAGTCACCATTCTTGTGATTGGTGAAAACACCTCAACATAGTCTACTCCCTCATTCTGTTTATAAATATTTTGCAACAAGTCAGGCTTTGTATCGTCTATCTCACCTTTAGCGTTCATCTTCCTTTTTTATACCTATGGGCCAAGATTTTTTTGGGAGATCAAACAACTCCCACATGTTGTTGTGCTCCATTGCACGTATCTCATTATCCATTAAAACATGCCATTTCCCATCTTGAATAGTCTTTTCAAAAGTTATGTTCTGTATATCTGCCAAAAGACAAAGAATATATATACTTCTTCAGTAGACTCACAATAATCTTACAAAGTCTACATTCTAGACAATCGTGGTTCATCCTCATCATCAGTTTCCAAATTTGCTATAGTTGGTGGTATAACAATTGACGTGCTAGTCTTTCACCATCGTCTTACTAGCACCTTCTAGTTTATTGGGTAAAATATTTGGTAAGCTTTATCATTCTCATCACATCGAAGAAACACAAGCTTCTTTCACTTGTCTTCAAGTTTTGTTATTTATGGAGTCAATATGCGACCATATGCCATGTTGTCGAACACATTGAGATGAGACACACTCGACATCTATCCACTTCATATTTCTTGTGGTGTATTTTTATTCAACTCTACATGTGGACACCTATTCTGCACATAAATAGCACATTGCACGACTTCTTCCCATAATTTCATCGGCATATTCTTACTTTTCAACATTGTTAGAACCATAGATAGAATTGTTCAATTCTTCCTTTCCATTACTCCATTGTGTTGTGGTGAGTATGGTGTTGTTAAAAGTCTTTTTATGCCATGCTCTTCATAATACTTCACAAACATGACTGACATGAATCCTCTTTCCCTATCAGACCGAACAACTTTAATATGATTGCCTGTCTCCTTTAAAACCATCACTTTGAATTTCTTGAATGTCTCAAACACTTTAAATGTTTCTTTCAAGAAGTATACCCCTGATTTTCTTGAAAAATTGTCAACAAACAAACAAAATACCTTTTACCACTAGGGGTAATCAATCCAGACACATTAGTATGTATTAGACCGAGTTGCTCCCTTGCTTGGTTCTTGACACTTCTCATGAATATTATCCTCGACTGTGTATCGAGTACACATTCTTCACAAAACTTCACCATCTCGGTCAGTCCACCAAAGTCTAGGTGGCCAAACTTAAAGTGCGCATCATTGTTTCATATTCCACATTAAGTTTGAAGCAACTCAAGGACAATCTTCAAATCTAGTTTTTACATCCGGTTTCCCTCATTTGTACTCAGGTAGTCAAACATCCTAATTGTCCTTCAATTGCAATACTTGATTTTTCATTAAAATCGAGTGACCCTTCTCCATTAGTTGCCCCATGTTAAGAATATTACTTTTGAGATCGGTACATCTCAAAATCTCTCTAACTCAACCATCCTTCTTTGAGTATCAAATTATTCCTAAGCTATTACTACATTCTTTGAATCTGCCCCAAAGGCCATATGTCTAGCATCAACCTTAGGAAGGTCTTGGAAACACTCATGGTTGGTCGCTCTTGTGTCAAGGTACCACATCGAGTTGATTGAATAACTTGGTTGCAATACCAAGTTTAATAGCTAGTTGTTTTGTCGAAAATGTTGATAAATTTGAGATCAGTCCTCGAGCTATGTGACATCATCAACACATTGACCTCATTTTCTTTGACTTTCTCTATGAGAGAGTTGGTTGCCTCATCTTTCCTATTTTGAGATCAACACTCTTTTTTCAAAGTGACCGACCTTGCCACAATTGTAAAATTTGTCTGCTTTACAATCATTTGAATATTGATCGTGTTTACCACATTTGAAGCACTCAATGTTTGAGGTGCTTGATTGACCGCCTCTCAATCAACCTCTTTGTCCCTACCAATTTTTTTGGCTAGATTGCCTTCTCTCTTCCTCCTATCCTCCACGACCTTGGCCATCGTGACCATTTCTTCCTCGTGTCCTCCACGACCTCCACCTCCCAAGCCTTTTCGTATACTTTAAGTTTTCTAAGTGACATGCCTTCTCCTCTTTGATTTTTGGTTTTCACTAAAGTGCGTGTTCAAAATACTCCACCTTCTTCTTCTTCTTTTGTTGCTCGTGCACCTCAAGGGATCTGACAAGGACTTCAATCGTGAGCGTTATAGGTCCTTGGACTCCTTAATCGTGCACATCACATTCTCGAAGTTGTTGTTCAACGACCTCAAAATCTTCTTCACAATTTGGCTAGCAGGCAACGCATGTCTGTTTTTGTCAAGTTGGTTTGTCACGTTTCAACCCGAGTAATGTACTTAGCTACTCCCTTAGTCTGATTCAGTGTCATGCTTTGCAACTCTCTTATGAGTTTTTTAAGCCTCTCACCTACTCCACTTGGTCATCTTCCCTATACACCTTTTCCACTAAGTCCCACATTTCTTTTGAAAGTTTTGGATTTTCAGTCTTCTAAAGTCGGACATCTCTGCAGCTTGGTTTAGGATGTACAAGGTTGCATTGTCATTTATACGCACTTTTTGTAATGAATTCATATGGCCATTTGACCAATTCGTGGTGCTTTTTGGTTCTACTTGACCATTTTCCACCACCTTCCAATTTTCTTGGGAGCCATGGAGAGCTTTCATCTTAAGACTCGAATTGTCATAATTGATCACCTTCGTCAACTTGGGCAAGGATACACCTTTTATTATACTAGCCTTTTCTCACTCTCTTTTTTTCACTCAAACATTCAAGTTAACTGCTCTGATATTACATTTTAGCAAAACAAACTTTTGATGAATAATATGATTGACTTTTCTTGTGTATTTTATGTAAATAAAACATTACAATTTATATGACTAACATTTTGGCTTTTCATCTCCAAGCCATAATGTCTCCAATTGTTACAAAACATGACACTATAATGACCATTAACATCCTAGACATAACATACTAGAGTCTAAATTATCAAAATATAACAACTAATAAACTTTGCCGCACATAGTAACTCTCATATTTAAGTTTACTTAACACCGAGTAGAAACTCTTTTAAAATTATTCTCTAGTTGTTTTTGTTTCCAACAATTTGATTTATAGTATCAATAATTCTCTAATATTATTCTAGTATTGAAATTCGCCAAAAGGAAACATTGAATTACCCGATATACAGGTCCGAAACCACCTTCTCCAATTTGGTTCATCTCTGAGAAGTTATCAGTGGCAGATGTAATTGCTGACAAATCGAATAATGGGAGATCCAAATCGTCCACATATGTTTCAAAGTTATTTTTTGGCTTTGACTTTTCTAAAAAAGAATAGAATTAATTAGAAATTTATGGAAAGAAAATTAAACTAACTAAGATACATATTATATTCATTTATGCAGAAAAAAGACATTACATTTGTTCAGATAAAAAGAAATGATAATGTTGTGCTTTTCTTCTTTAACTGGTATAAGTTTTTAAAATCGAAAACTACCAAAGGGAACAAAATTGGTTGACCATTCCAATGGGTCATCAAACAAAATATTCACATGAATGTTAATTCACTTGTTACTATTTGAGGTGTTGAAAGGAACGGTTGATGAGATAAAGAAAATGTACAAATAGAATGTGAAAGTAATAGAGTCGGAAGTAGTATATTTTGTAATTGTGAGTGACTATATTAGATGTTGTCTTTCATACTTCAAATTTTTGTGTATATGGATATGTATAAACCATAGATTATTCTAGAAATTACTCGCTAGAATTTATATAGAATATTTTTGATTTTTTTCTATTTTTGACTTTTTTATGATGTTCTAGAATTTTAATGACATTTTAATACTTTTATTTTAAGATTTATATATTTTTCTACGATTTGCATTATACTATAATATTTCTTTTAAATTTATCTTTTACTGTTCTATATATATATATAATTTC
>Ga0209389_1005052_pt1 | contig 11151 bp, 5 predicted proteins | sample CowpearedBW_FD_187526 | JGI IMG/M metagenome (GOLD analysis project Ga0209389, IMG submission 187526) | Root nodule microbial communities of legume samples collected from California, USA - Cow pea red BW (SPAdes) (version 2) | ecosystem: Host-associated > Plants > Roots > Nodule | place: USA... | reverse complement strand
GGAATTAACCACTGTTTAAGTGTCTCTGTTACTTTGTTGAACAGTGAGCGTTTATGACACAAGTCTCTGCAACATTTGACAATATTATGATTTCCTCAAGACACCATCTTTCTTCTGAGAACATGGAAGGAGTTGGAAATTTAATTCCCAGGACGAAATTGAGGAGGTGTGGCCTACAAGGAAACAGATGGGGCTCCATATAAGACCACATATACTGCAATGTTACTGAATTGACCCTTGGAACCAATCCAGCAATCATGGTACCAAACAACAAACAGAAGTTAATTTGAGGGTCCTACCAGAAAGTTGAAAAGGAACATTCAAATAGAACAGGGACAATCAAGGGGAAGAATGCACGGTTGCGTCCCTGGACTTGTATTTATCTCTGTACATCAACACATAAAGCTCTCCTTTCAAGTCCCCACCAGCTCCATTGCAATCGCAACGCTATGAAAACTATTACACGTTGCATCACACTTTTCCTTTCATTTACTTTTCACGTTTCATGAAACAGTACATTTTCATGGAAAAAAGTTTCAGAAACTATGCCAAAGGGTCATGGTAGCTAAGAACATCAAGACCTGACCCGTTCAGAAATTAAAGATAACCATCGAAGAAAAAATCTGTGCTGACTTATGAAATGTATGATTATGACTTGATTTAATTTCTCCCCCAACTCTGCATTTATTTGTGTGGTACTGGCTTTTTCTTTTGTTAGGATCAAATTTCAAACACCTACTTCGCCAGAGATTTGGTATGTGTACTAAGGGATTCGCATTCCGTATATTTAAGTTATAGTATATTGGTTAGTTTACACTTTAACTTAGAAGTTATTTTTTGTAGAATTGAGTAATCAAATTTAAACAAAGAAAAAGAATATTATAAATTATTACTTCTCTTAATCATTTTAATGTCTTCATTTTGTTTCCTTCCATCATCACACGCATAGAAGGTACCACCCTAAGGGCAACTCAAAATATAAAGTTATTTCAACTAATATGCAACCTATATTATGATTTATACCGTGATTCCTTATTTGACTTTTTTGTATTTCAAGATCTTTTTGACCAAAAAATTGTAAAATAGGGTCCGTTGATTTTTTTCTTTTAAAATGGGTCAAATCATTATGGGTAAGACGACATTCAGGGTGAAGTCGTCCAACCCATAACCGGTTTTGCTTTTTGTTTTTTTTAAGTGATGTCGTCGTTTTTTAGAGTGGTTTTGGTTTAATTGAAAAGTGAAGTCGTCCTTTAACATGACCACTTCACTTTTCACTTTAGGTTTTATTATTTTTAATTTTTTTCAATTTTTCATTTTTCATTAATTTCCTTTTTAAATATTTCGAAGTCTGGGAGAGGGAAGAGGAGCTTCTCCACGAGAGAGAGAGAGAGTGAGGAGGTGCGTAGGGCGTGGCTGGAGAAGGATATGCGCGCTTTCTACAGTGTCTGCGACGAGTTTGAGGTGCTTTTGGTCGGAGATTAGAGTGTCACGGAGAAGAGTAGCTATGAGACGACGCTGGAGTTCGGATTGCAAGAGGACAGAGGAGGTGAATGCGGCAGTGTGGCGGAGGATCTGAGATTGAGTGGTGACCGTTACAGTAGTCATGGCGGTGGAACAGTTAGTAATAAAAAGAAAAAAAAAGTGAAGTCGTCGTATACGAATACGACTTCGCTTTTTCTAGATGAACAAAACGTCCTTCCAGAGGACGACATCACCTTTCAAAAAAAAAAAATAAAGAAACTGGTCTGGGAAGGACGACTTTACCTTCAATGTCGTCCTCCTTCCTGACAACTTGACCCATTTTTGAGAAAAAAAAAATAACGAACCCATTTATACAAATTTAATTTTGAATGAACCCTAAAATACAAAAAAGCCTTCCTTATTTTCTCCTACAACCGATCTTTCCCATTACTTTCTTTTTTATTGTCTTTGTATTTACACGTTTTCTTGCCATACGTAGTATATTAATAAATAAAAAACACTGATATTTTCTCATTAATTCATAACTATATCTACGATGATCATAATTTATAAAAAGATATTTGTGATTAACCCAAAACATCAAAGTAATATGTTTATAAGTCTTTTTTATTATATGGTGTTTCACTCTCTCATTTATACCTAATGTAAGACTTAACTAAAATATGACTTTTTTTTCATATCCTATATACAATAACTTATTTAAAATATTGCTAATTTCTATCTAATGATAAGTGTATTATTATTTTTATCCTATCTTGTTATTAAAAAGAAAAAGAAAAACAAACATATGTTTTAGGGAGGGAGTGTCAATGTAATTTATGTCGGTTTTAATACACTTCTAAATAAAGTTTGCATTTTATTACCTAGCGATTGACCTAAAAATTTCTTAATCCCTAAAGTTTCTCTCTTGGAGTGGGTTAGGTCAAAGCTAAAGTGAGTATGACACCATTATATGACTTGACTTTAATTAGATCTTAAATACAAGATCTTTAACATGTGTTAAAGATTGATACAAGACTGTCGAGATTAAAGATCAAGATAAATCGTTTGAACTGAAGATAGAGTTGATTATGTTCAAACCAAAAAGTCAAGCTTTTCCATGATCTTATTTTTATAAATCAAATCCAATTTGACTCAAATTCAAAAACTGAAATATGAATTTGAGAATAAGAAGAATTTAAATTCTTACTTTTTATGTTAATTTTGAATTTTTTTCATTTTAAATGCTAAAAATATATTTAATTATTAAAATTTTAAAAATATAAAAGTGATGGTCACCAAATAGGGTGTTTTTTTAATTGAATGCCGACCATAATAAGGGTTTTCATTTTCAGTAAAAAGAGAGAGATTATTTTACTATATTTTACAGTATTAAAAAACCGTGATTCTTGATTTTGTTTTACAAATTCTAATATACTAAGGATCACTTTTAAACCAAAAGATTCCATTGGCACTCCTTAACAATTATCTGCAATATATGAAAAGAAAGAAAAATACAAAAATGAGGAAAATACAAAACTTGAAATTCATTATACAAAACGAACAAACCTTAATGTAGATAAACCTCAGTGAAATTATCTCACTTTACAAACGAGTGTTTAGAATCAATATCCGTGTTTGTTACACAAATAGAAAAATAAAATATACAACATTCATGTATTACACAATCCCGATAAACAACACTAACATCACCAAAGGTCTCAAATTAAAAGCCTCATACACAAAGTTTGTTTAAAATGGGAAAGTATTTTTTTCCCCATCAATTGGAAAACATAATTTAAACATTTATGAACTCTAAAAACAGTATAAGATATCTTTAATGCCCGATCAAATGATTATAATTTACTTTTTCTTGATTTTATTAATGCTCATCACTTTTAAGGTGCGATGTTTATTAGTGTAAAGGTCTGGTAAGATCTCAATCATATATTATTTACATTTTAACTTTAAAATATTTATTAATGTCATTATAAAATATTTCTATGTAAAAAAAGTTTTTAATTTAAAAACTAAATCAGTATATTTATAACTCATGTTCTTAAATGTATTGTTAATCAACATATTTTATTGTATATGTTACTTATGTGTCATCACAAAATGCATAGTCATGATAAGCGATGACCAACACATCACACAACAACCACGTGAAAGCTTCTATGGCTAAGAAAAAAGAAACGAGAAACACACTGAGATAAGAAAAAAAATAATCTTGCTTTTTTTATTTCTTACAACTTGAGAAACAAATTGAGAACTTATCTTGAATAGGTTTTGAACAATAACATATTTGCAAATAGTTATCTATAACTGTAACATCTCCCTTCAAGTCGAATGGTGAATACTCACGATTTCGAGTTTGGATACGATAGTTCTGTAGGTAGATCGCTGAAGAGCTTTGGTGAAGACATCGACTAACTGTTCACTTGATTTGATAGGTAGAAGTTGAAATAAATTAACTTGAATCTTTTCACAAATGACATGACAATCTATTTTAATATGCTTGGTTCGTTTGTGAAAGCTAGGTTATTTGCGATGTGTCTAGCGACTCGATTGTCGAAATAGAGAACAAAAATGGTGAGGTTGAACGTGAAGGTCCTGAAGAAGAAAGTTGACCCATTGTAATTCGCAAGTGGTTGTGGCAAGGGCGTGATACTTTGCTTCAGCTAAAGAACGAGAAACTATGTTTTGCTTCTTAAACTTCCACGAGATTAAAGAGCTTCTGAGAAAAATATAGTAACCAATAACTGATCGTTTGGTAGTAGCACAAAAGGCCCAATCAAAGTCTCTAAAAGTCTTTAATTGTATGCCAGCATCGGAGGAGAAAAATAATCCTTGTGAAGGATTAGATTTTATGTATCTTAGTACATGTTGGGCTACCTCACGATGACAAGTAGTAGGATTTTGAAGAAATTGACTCAAGAGGTGAACGACATAGCTTATGTCGGGTCGTGTGTTTGTTAAATATAGGAGTTTGCTAATGAGCCTCTGTAGGATTCAATATCTTGGACAATGTCAATAGATTGGAATAATATCTTGATCTCACTCATGAGGGGGAGTAGAACATGGTTTGCTGCCAAGCATTCCTATGTCCTGTAAAATATCCAAAGCATATTTTCTCTGGCATATGTGTATTTGCTTTCTTGATCTGGTGACTACAAGGCCTAAAAAATATTTTAAATGATCAAGATCTTTAATTCTAAAAACATCATTAAGAAAAAATTCTTTACAAGAACAATGTCATCAACATACACAATGAGGGCATTAAAGGTAGTATTGCTTTTCTTAGTAAAAAGGGAATGGTCAGGCTTAGATTGAATAAAATCATTAGAAATAAGAGATGATGAAAGTTTAGCAAACCATTGTCGGCTTGCTTGTTTTAAGCCATAAAGAGATTTGGTGATCTTGGAAACTTGATTGATTTTGATGTTATTCAAGCTTGGATGAGGTATCCTATATACTTTTTTATTAAGATATCCATGAAGAAAGACATTTGTCAACATCTAGTTTATGTAAGTGCCATTGTTTAGCAGCAACAAGGGCAAACAGAAGTCTTATAGTTGTGAGTTTAGCTACTAATGAAAAGTTATCAAGATAGCCAATGCCCTCTAGTTAGATGTAGCCTTTGGCTACAAGCCTTGCCTTGTACCTTTCTATACTTCCATTTGCCCTTCGCTTTATCTTATACACCCACTTGCACCTAATTGGTATTTTGTTAGGAGGAAGATTTGTTATGTCCCAAGTTCTGTTGATTTCTAAGGCCTTCATTTCTTTATCCATGGCAACAATCCATTCAAGGTGTTGACATGCTTCAAAATAAGTATGAGGTTCTATGTTAGAATATATGGCTAGAGCATACCTAAGTTGTTCTTTAGAAAAAGTGTTATTGTTTGAAATGGGAGATATAAGATATTTGTTTTTGATTTTTTTTTTATTTTAAGTAGAAATAGATTTGTTGACATGATGATGACAATCCTTCATAAATGTTTATAATTTTTTTTATTCTACTAGATCTTTTGAAGGTATTATGGTCGTCCTCCAAGTGATTTTGCCCAATATTTCGTTCACTTCTGCCTTCATCATTGTCATGGTTTATGGCTTCTACAGTGGGAGTCACATTGTCTTCTCCAATATCTTTTATATGATTATAAGGCCCACTTAGTACAATAACAACATGAAAGAGTTCAAGTAGTAACTCAAAATTGTTTTGAATAGTCTCACTATTGAGATTGTGGTTATCATTAAGAATTTTATAAGGAAAAATGTTTTCATAAAAGACTACATTTTTAGTTATAAAAGTTTCTATATTTTTTATATCAAGAACATTATGTCCCTTTACTCCAATTTTGAACCTAAGGTAAACACATTTCCTAGGTATGTTTGGTTTTATCATCCATTATGGTTAAAAAGTATGTGTGCCCGTGAACTGAAGAAATAACAATAGAGCCCCAAGTATCAACATGAACTAAATCAAAAGCATTTTAAAAAATAGTCATACTTTGTTGAAAAGGCAATCTGTGTTGTTTGGCAAAATGACATATATCACATACTTTCTTAGGAATAGAATGTACATACGGGAAGTGTTTGCAAATAAATTCTATAGTTTTATCAACAGGGTGCACTAATATGAAATACCAAATGTCAAGATCATATATTTTACAATTCAACATATATTTAGTAAAAATATCTATAGTATCTTTCTTGCAAGCATTTGAAATATCTTGAATGTAATATAACCCATTGTGTAACTTAACATGCCTAATCATCTAACACAACTCATGAGAAAATATTAGTTTGCCATTTGAGTCTTTGGTCAATCTTTGAAAAAATATGAGATTAAAGGCAAAGTCAAGAATATAGAGAACATTTAAGAGAGTAAAGTTTTCAGAAAAGTAAAATGTTTCCAGCATAATGTGCTATGTAGAAGAATTATTAGGGAGTTCAATTGAAATTGGTTTGATTCTGTAGAGTGTCAAGAAATAATCTTTTGTGTATGTAACATGATATGTAGCACTAGTATCTAAAATCTAAAAAAATTTACTTGTATGTGACTTAGTAATAAACTCATTGCTTTTTTTTTTCTGAATATGATTAATTTTATGCTTTGATTCATCTTGAAGTAGCCCCAAAAGCCTTTGAACTTGAGCAGGGATAAGTTGGTTACCAGTTTCCTTGGATTCTTGATTGTTTAGATGTTAAGAATCATTATTTACATTTAGGTTCCAAATTTGTTTTTGCGCATCTTTGTCCTACCACATATTGCCATTAGGATTTTCATTCTTGAATTTATACCAAGGAGGAAAGTCGTGCTTAGCATAACACTCATTGACAGTATGATTTAGCTTGTTGTAGAAGGAACATTTTTTTTTTCCTTGAATTTGATTTCTGCCCCTTTCCTTTTCCTTGTCCTTACCATCCAGTACCTTTGGCCTACGATTTCAAATTGTTATTCTTCTTCTCAATAAAACTTAAGAGCATTTAAACTTTATTCAATATGTTCCCAGCAAGTTGCCTTTCTTGTTGCATAACCAAAGAGAAAGCTCTATTGATGTTTGGCAGTGGATCCATCATCGAATTTTGAGATTTGACATTGTTATAGGCATCTCCCAATCCTTTCAAAAAGCACATAACATATTTAGTATCTTTGTATAACATAGATCTTGGATGATTGACAATCGCAAACATAGTTAGATATTGGTCTTAAAGATTCCAATTATTCCTAAAGAACTTTTCAATCAATAAAGAATTGTGAAACATTCCTCTCCCCTTGTCTAATGGAGTGAATTTCTTGTAACAACTCCGAAATCCTGAAGTAATCTCCCTTAAAAAACCTCTCGTTTAAATCTTCCCAGAGATCTTTAGTAGTATCTATGTATATAATGCTTTCGGCAATTTGTGGGGAAAGCATTCTTGTGATTCAAGAAAGCACCATCACATTACACCTTTCCTAAGATTCAAAACCTTTATCTTCGGTTTTAGAACAACAATACTCCTATCTATAAACTTCAATTTATTCTTTGATAAGAGGGCACACCTCATACTTATACTTCAAGAAGAAGAATTTGCCTCTTTGAAAGAGGTAGAGACCAAAATCAAACCTAGATTTTCTTTAAGATGAATATAGTAAGGACTATTAGGATTTAGGTTCTTATCCATACCACTTTTAATTTGGTAGTTTAACCCATATATGCGAGAAAGAAAAAAGAAGATTAGCAAGAATAGAGAAAAAGTAGTAGAACAGAGCAAACCTTTAAGCCTAACTCAACCCCACAAAACTGACTTGTAAGGTGATGTTTACACTCACTTATATACTCTAAATTAGCTTTATCTTTAGTCGATGTGAGACTTCATACACACCCCTTCACGTCAAGGTATATACATCTCATGTGTGGGACTATATCGGTGGTCTGATAACGGCCTGATAGTAGGTGAAATGATATGCTTAACAAACACAAATCTCCCGATAACGGGTGGCACAATAGGTTGAACAAACAACAAATCTTGCAAGGATAAGTTTTAACCCGTGGCTCTGATACCATGTTGTATATGATACTTACCTATAGGGGTGGCAAAACAAGTTAGTCTCGCCCATTTTGGCCTAGCCCATCAGTGGCCCATAACATACGAGACAATTAAAAGCATATTTAATTATATAAATATTTTCTAAACTTTGAATTGATTACTTAATGTTTCTAATTAGATAAATGAAATAATTATGATATTTACATGTTAAATTACTCTTTGATAACTATTAATTGGAACTTAATTTGTAAGTACTAATGATTTAAATTACAATACTATTATATATTTACATCTTTAAAAAATATAATATAAAAAAATTAATATTTTCAATTATTTTTTATTTTTGTTTTTAAAAACGAGTTGACGAGTCAAGCCAGGTTGACTCATATTTTGGGTTATCAAATTGACAGGCTGGACAGGCCGGGTCAAAACAGGCTGACGAGTTGAAATCTTGAATTTCACCCATCCCTTTTAACAAGGAGTGATAGACTGGCTTGTTGAGCCCAACCCATTTTGCTACCCCTACTTATATGTCATCACATAATGCATAGTTATGATAAGTGGTGACCAACACATCACACAAGAGCCACACGATAACCTTCTATGGATGAGAAAAGAATAAACGAAAACACACAGAGGTAAGAAAAAAACAATCTCATTTTTTTTTATTTCTTACAACTTGAAAAACATATCGAGAACCTATCTTAAATAGGTTTTGAACAATAACAGATTCACAAAAACTTATCTACAACTATAAGGTACTTCAGTGGAAGTTTTATAAGATCTATTATAACTCAGATATGACTCTTCCAATGAAAATGCCCAAAATCTCTTAAAGTTATAAAGAAAGATTCAAATTTAATGTAACCATTATGTGATAGAATTGTGCAGCGAAATGTTTGCCTATGGACAAAACCCAAAAGGGAGGATGAATTAGTTTGTTTAATAAAAAATGTGCTTTAAAATTTTTCCCTTTTATATCAAAGTTCAATTAAAATCTTTTCCTTTATTTTAATAATCATAACAAAATAAAGAGAGTAGAAAAGAGAAAATTACACAAGGCATTTTATACGAATTCATATCGAAAGACCATATGCCTAGTTGTTAATATCTATAAAGAAGATTAACCCAAACACTAAAAGTAAATTGATTACAAATATGAATAAGGATAATTTAGGATAGAAAACACCTTTATTGAAGCCACAAGAGATGAAAGACACCTACCTTGAAATCCACAAGGGATGAACGCCTCATTTAAGTCCCACAAGGATGAAAACATCACCTTATAAGTGGGTGCAAACATCACCTTATAAGTGTTGGGAATAGTCCAAGTGTGAGTCAAAGTCCCACATTGGATAGAAAAGACAAAGTTAAATACTATATAAGAATAAAGGTCCATAACAACATTGCCTTAAGGTTTTGGGGTTAAAGAGGTGTCTAAGGTCTTATATGTGTATGACTTATGCCATATATATAGAGAACCCACAATCTCTCAATGACTATGCCTATAACCATGACCATAACCATAACATATATCGCTATCATACCATTCATTAATATCTAATTTCACACTCGAACATTAATGTCTAATCTCTTGCTCGAAACATATTCACTTCTTAACATATTTAGTTAAAATTAAGACAAATTATTATTCAATCTTGAATCATTCTCAATTTTAACAAGTTAGAATAATTCAAATTCAATATTTTATCTTTCATTTTCTTTCATATTTCTCGAAATAGAGAAAATGATTTGCTTATGAATATCCAACAGCCTCACTAATATGGTTAGATTAGGCAATTAACAAATGTAAAATAATTCATTTTGTTTAACCCAATGAGTGAAGGAAAAGTTCCTTGTGGATCTCCTATTGAGTATGCTAAGAAAAATAATAACATGAAACGGTGAGTATGGACAAAAATAGTTTTCAACATCTAAACATTTTGTGCACTCTATCTAGAATACAATGAATTTATTATATATTTAAAAAAAGTTCTTGTTAAAATTGAGTACGCATTTTATATATTGTTCGTTTTGAAATTTAATGATATCATTACAATTTTATCCATTAAAATATTTTAATAAATTAAAAAAATTATCATTCACTTTAGAGTTATTTAAATTGTTACATTTCAATTCTTTTCTATATGTTCTTCAAAAAAAATCTAATAATTGATATCATTTATAGAGAGTGTTATACAAATAAGAAACTCAAATCAATATGTGAAATTTGTCTAAGCTACCTAAACTTTTCAATACAAGCAACAAAAGTTGCATTCAATATTTTGTTCTCCCTTTTGTAACATTACTTTGACTTTCTTGGCTTCATAGTTTGATTGCGTGAGTATTCATCGAATTGATTCAATGAATTTAATATCTCATATTTTAATTTATATGTTTTTAGATTTATCTTTTCTATCGAACAAACCAAATACCAGATAAATTATTTTCGAAATTTAGATCATACATCATATACTTTAGCATTTTTTTTCATTTATTTTGATCTAACAGTGCTGCCAATTGTCATAATTTGGTAATGTTTATTGTCCCATTTTTAAGCAAAGGAACCAATAAGATATATATAAAATGATAACTATGATAAATCAAATATTTAATCATCAAATAAAAAATAGTTGGCCTAGCATTAATCTAAATTAAAAATTGAATAAAATATATGTTTCAGTTCTTTTAAAATTTTCCAAATTCAGTTTTTCTATTCCAGAAACTATTACAGTTTTGTATCTCTAATTTGGAAATAATTTTACCTTTTATTATCAAATAATTATGATTAAAATTTAATTTAAGCGTGATTACATATTAAACATAAAATGTTAGAAGAAAAAAGTATTACTATTTTGAACTAAAATCAAATTTAAAATTTTAGAAGGAAAAATACATATTCACCTTAGAATTTTCATATGGATTAGAAAAAAATAGTAGAGTAAAAGGTTGAAGAATATAATAATTTATTTGTATATCATAATCCAATAGTCCAAAATAAATCAATAATTTAATTATTATTTGCGTAAACACCCCTCCAGGCCCAACTGATTCAACCCATCATTACTTTGAATATGGTCATTAGTATTAATATTTCTTTTTCTGATTTCAACTACGAAGAAGATTTTAATTTTATTTTATTTTGTAAACTTA
>Ga0209389_1005048_pt1 | contig 11153 bp, 4 predicted proteins | sample CowpearedBW_FD_187526 | JGI IMG/M metagenome (GOLD analysis project Ga0209389, IMG submission 187526) | Root nodule microbial communities of legume samples collected from California, USA - Cow pea red BW (SPAdes) (version 2) | ecosystem: Host-associated > Plants > Roots > Nodule | place: USA... | reverse complement strand
TAAACTTAATATAAATAATATATAAATATAATTTTAAAAAATATATAAATATATATAAAAAAAATTCAAAAAAAAAAAATTGGGGGAGCCATGGCTCCCCTCTGTCACCATGTAGTTTCGCCAATGAATGGGTTCATAAATTTTTCATCTTATTTAATGTTTAACTTTATCTTTTCTACTCCATATGACATTTTGACTCATACTTGCATTATTTCCAACACAAACCAAGCGGTAGAGTCAATGGCGGACCTTAGAAGGTCTTTAGGGGGCCATGGTCCCCCCAAGATTTTTTAAATATTTAAAAAAATATTAAAATTTTTTTAAAATGTTTTTAAAATATTTTTTGAGATTAATTTCTATTATTTTTATAAAATACAATATTTAATGTTAATAAGTAATAAAATAAAAAATTAAATATAATAAAGAATAATAAAATTTATTGAGATATTTTTTTGTTCTTTCATTTTAAGTTTCTCACGTATTATATACATTTACACTCTTGCGTCTATTTTTGTGTGTTTTGTTTTAAAAAAGAAATAGAAAGTTAGACATAAATTCATTCTCTTCACTCTCAGTTCTCATGTTTTCTCTTTTAATATAAAAAGGGTAACTCTTTTTTTTCTCTTGATAGGAAAATATTATTTTGATATTTAGTTTTTTTTCATCTTATGAGTTCTTTGTATATTTATTTTTTTATGAATATAAAAAGAAAAGTTATGTACTATATGTTTTTTCATAACCATTTCCTAGATGTGACTTGATTATCATATTTTTTTAGTAATTATATCTCTCAATTCTTTATTACATTTTGATAAATTATATTTTAGTATTTTTTTAAATAGGTATATTGATGAAGAATAAAATAACAGATTATTTTTTTAAGTGATAAAAGGAAGATACTCTTGAAGATGAAAATAATACAAATTTACTTCTTCACCTATTTTGAAACATCATACCACGAATTCAATTATTGAATTAGCTAACCATTCCTTAATATTCAAAGGATTATAATGGAAAGTTTCATATTAATTCTTTTGAATTAAAAGTGAAAAGTTTCATATTAATTCTTTAAAACTTTTAATAAGAAAACTTTCTCAATTATGAGAATATCCAGGGAAAGAGAAGAAATTAGAAAAACTTATTTCAAATGAATTTCATATCAAATACAACTTCAAAATTATAATTTTTATAAGAAAAAATGTACAATGAGATTTTAATATTAAATTATATATACTTTTGTTATATTAATAATAATAATAATTAAATATATGAAATTTGAGTATATTATTTTTACTCTTTCAAAATTTATGTGATCAAGATTCGTTCGCCACTCGACAGAGTTATGAGGGTTTTGTTATTTTGTTAGCCTTTAAAATTTGAATCTTGTAGTCCTTAATCAAACTTTTAATTGATTTTTTTTTATCTTTGTCATTAAAAAATAATGCTAATTGGTAATGCAATAGACTATAAAAACTTGATTAGAGAGACACATGCAATGTTTTGTAAATTCTCATTTGTTGATATCAAAAAATGACATCAAACCTTATATAAACAAATAATAAATGTTTTTTTTCTAAAATGACATAAATATATTAATAATCTGTATATATTTTTACTCTACAAATTTCATAACTGTTTCGTTAACTTTCATCCACTTAAAATAAATGTTGACCAAAATTATAGCGGGAAAGAAACATATCTACCCTAAGTTTGTCTCATTCACACACATATATCACATAATTAATTAATATGATATGAGAACGGGAGACAGAGAAAATAAAATTTGTAGGTACAATTCTAATATAAATAACGTTTGAATTTTGGTATATACGATAAATATCATAATGAAAATGTAGTCATAAATTCGTGCATACTCAATATTTGTTTGTGTGTTTTTTTAGATTAGTAAATATATATTATATTAAAAAAGTTAGAAATTGAAAAAAGAAAATAATAAATATTTTTAAATTTATAATTAAATTTTAAATAAAATAAATGTGAAAATTGATTTAATTATTTTAAAAAATAATATATTTGAAAAATATATAAATAGTAGGTGTATAAGAATTGAAGTGATAAAGTATGTAAAAAATGTAAAATGGACTATCTCAAACTTTAAAATGATGGATAATGTAAAAATAAGTAGAGTGAACTCGTAAAAATATTGAACATAGACAATCTAATTGAAAATATGTAGAGTGGACTCTTTCACCTCCTCTTCTTTTTTTTCTTCTTCACTTTCTTCTCTCCCTTTTTCTTATTCTCTTCCTTCACCTCCTTCCCTTTCTTCTGCTTCTTTCTTTCTTCTTCTCTTCTTTTTTCCATCACTAACTTAATTTTCAATATCTGTCTCGTCATATTTAGGTGAAAATTTTACCATTACAAATAAAGTATGAATTTTAATTTATTAATAAATTTTACCTATAAATTTTAAAATATGTAATTACCAACCAAATTATTTCATTAATAATTTATAATAAATCCATATTTGGATGAAAATTTTGCAACTTCTTTTATCGATAAATTTATCAATAAACAAATTCGTTGGTAATAATAACTATAACATATAAAAGTTCACAACATTATATATATATATATATATATATATATATATATATATATATATATATATATATATTATATCTTTTGATATATTATTACGTGACAATAGAAATGATATATATTGATCTCCTTCAAGTGAAGTAGACTTATAATCTAATACCGAGCTTTTCATCATTGAACCACGTGAATTTATAAGTTGCATTGTGACCTTAAATGCTAATGTGCAACTTAACAACACATCAAATTCATTAGAAAAATATCTTGGATCATTTTCTCCGGCATACGCACAAGTCTTTCTTTTATGTATTCTTATATTAATTTATTAAAGTAAAAAAAGATATTTAGATTATGTTTATAATAATATTAATAAATTGTTTTAAAAATTTATTTTATATTTATGTTGACTTTATTAATAATATTTTTTAATTGATATGTATATAATACAAGAAATAGTTTTAATAAGAACTGAAATATAAATTTAAGTTTTTATTGTATTAAAAAATAATTAAAAGTTTGATTAAAACAATTAATTTTAAATTAAATGAGAATAGTAGTTATATTTTAATTTATTTTTATATCTTTTACAAATTTTTAACTATTTTATATTTTAGTATTTAATTTAATAAGTTGGTAGTGTGTTGTTTATTTATATGATAGTATTATATAGATATAACGTCGGATATTATTGTTCATAGAGTATATTAAACAAAATTTCCACAATGCAAAAAATATAAACTATTATGAAACCTAAATACCACATGATAAAAACTTTAGTTTTCCTCATCTTTGTTTTCTCTTCTTGATGGCCTGACAGTTATGAAGATGATATATAATTCGTGCCCTAATTGGTCACCATTCATTCTTCTTAATATTTGAGGACAACCTTTTAGTTAGTATTACATACATATCAAAGATTTAATATGTAGTAATGTGAACCCTTCTTCGTCCTCTATTTTAGAGTCCTAAAGATAAATTATTTTTATGGATCCATATACACCATAATATAATCACCTATATTGTCCTCCAGACAAAGTTTTCTTTAGAAATGTGCCCTAGCATCTCAAACCTAAGAAATGGTTTGTTGATATCAATCAATAACATTAGACGGGCTAATGGATAAGTAAAATTTCATTAACCTAATATGAACTTTTTTTATTGATGTTACTAACTTAACAGTTATATAAACAAATAATAAATGCTTTTTTTCTAAAATCACATAAATATATTAATAATCTGTATATAATTTTTACTATACAAAATTCACATCTGTTTCGTTCACTTTCATCCACTTAAAAGAAATGTTAGACAAAAATTATAGCGGGCATATCTACCCAAACTTTGTCTCATACGTACGATTCTAATATAAATAACGTTGAAATGTTGGTAGAGACGATAAGTATCATATAATGAAAAATAATGTTTGGGTCGAACTTAAAACAGTAAAATATGAGAGTTTGTTAAATTTTGAAAATAAAATGTTTTTGAGTTATGAAAAAGTTAAATAACTTTTATGAAGATATAATATTTATTAAATATTTCTTTATGATCATTTCTCCTACTATAAGAAAATGGTTGTTTAGTGACTAATTTTAGTGACAAAAAATAATTAATCACTATACTAACAAATTTAGATAGCAATTTATAAATTAAAAATTATTGGTAACTAAAATAGTTTCAAAAAATATAATTGGTCCCTAAATTAGTAACTAAAATAGTTTAATTAATCTATAAATTGGTCACTAACATTAGTTACCAAGGTTTTGACTACCAAAAGAATTTGTTTTAAAATTAGTCTTTAATTAGAAAATCGGTTACTAAATTGGTCTCTAGACATATTTTTTGGTCATGAAATTAGTCAATATTTGATAGTTTTCTTATAATTACTTTTTTTTATTGAAGAGGTTTTGAGTAGAAACATTTCAAATGTTATTTTTATGAAGTTTATGCTTTTCATGGTTGGTCTTAAGGGGATAAAATTTCTCATACTCTCTATACCGATGATATATTTGTTTCTGTAGATGAGAAACTACAACCCTGCAGCATTTGACATCTTCCTTACTTAGTAAGTACATTCTCTGGTCAGTGGGTAAGTACAGTTAAACATCAATTTTACAATGTTGATGCCTATTCTTCTTTTGTTAGACCTCTCAAGAGATTTCTCTCTTGTGATTAAAGATCTCTTCATTTTACTTATTAGATGTATCAATTTTTGTAAAAACTCCTAAGACATGGTTTTTTTTCTGGCTTTGGTTGATAAGATTAATAATAAGTGACTTCTTGGAAAGCGAAATTTCTTAATATGACAAGGAGAATACAACTAGTTAATATTATGAATGTATGGGTTTTTGTATTATAGTTTCCAAGTTTATAGATGTCATATCAAGTTTCATTTTAAGGTGGAATAATGAGTTACAAATTTTGTTTGGACTGAGGATACACAAAAATAGGGACTGTTAAATGGTTTATCTTATGTAGTTATAAGGTAAAGAGTGGTTTGCAAGTTACTAACATTCAATTGGAAAATAAAGCTTACATGTTATGTTTACCATGGGACTTTGGTTATGACAAAATAACTTGGGTTGAACTCATGCGAAGTGTAAGTATCATAAATATATGTTTTTTGACTCGTCATTAATTTGACATGCGTATGATGTTGTTTTTGAAAATACTCTTTAGACAATAGGTAAGGGTGATTATATATTAGTCTTTGAAATAATCATTGGTGTTCTTACATTTGCATATCTAAAATGGCTAGAATTTCTTATTTTGAAAGAGTAAGGTTACACCATGATATTAGCTTGGCTTGGACATGTACACACTGAAACTTTTCTTCATTTGTAGTCAATTTATCTGACTTAAATGTTAATGAGGATGGGATATACCTAATTGGATTTTGGATGATACTGATGTGATCACTCAAAAAGTTACTAAATATTATTACTCTTCTAGTACAAAATGTGTGGATTAGGGAATTCGATTTGGTTGGATGTTGTGTCACTAACAAAAATTTTAATTCTTTGAAATTTGTTGTATAATCGTTTACCTATTTGTCATCCTTAATTTTCCTCAAAATTATACATCAATAAGACATATCAATTGAGTTCCTGATAAATTTTTATGGTCTATTGAACACTCAATAAAATTATTTTTTTCAATTGAGACTCGTTGTTAATTTTCAATTAATTAGATTATGTGATTGTTTAAGTGGTTGACATAGTTATTATTTGAGCTTATCATATGTTGATATGTTACCAAAGTTTACTCTATTATTTTATTATTTTAAAATTTTAAAATTTAAAATTTTATAATTTATGATTTTATAATTTTTAAATTTTATAACTGTATGCTTATATATTTTTATAATTTTATTATTTTAATTCAAAATAGTATAATTATAAAATTATGATTTTATAATTTGAATTAAAAATTAAAAATTGTAGTTGGAGTTATGTGTGAAGATCGGAAAAGACGTTTGATAATGAGGACCTGGAATTTAGAATCATAGAAATATCATCGCATAGTTTTGGGATTTGAATACTTTGTAATTGGTATTGAGTTTTTATGATCTTACGTTTTTTAAGGATGAAATATAAGATTATGATATATTTTTACTTTTGAATTAAAATCATAAAATCAAAATTTTATAATTATATGTTAAAATTATAAAATTATAAAAATATAAAAATATAAAATTCTACAATTATAAATTTATAAAATTATAAAGTTTAAAAATGATAAAATCTTAAATTATAAATTATAAAGTTTTAAAATAATAAAATAATAAAATAACATGTGATGACAACTAAACAATGTGACATAACAAAATAATAATCACATCAATCACTTAACAGTCACATCACTCAGTTAACAGAAAAAGCTAACCGCAAGGACTCGATTGAAAAAAAAAATTATTTAGTACTCAATAGACAACAAAATTTATCCGGAACTCAATTAAAAATTCTTAAATTTATGAGAGACTTAAGAAATAAATAAATAATAATAATAATAATAATAATAAGTGTATTTAATATTTGAAAGAGTAAGTAAGTGTAGCGGGTAAAAAAGTAGTGAAATGTATTTTTTTTTTCAATTTGTGGAATCTGAAGTCCAATCCCAATTAAACACCAACGATGTGTGATTCAGACATCTTTCAAATAACATGTGATAATATATATCATATATCTTCTAGTTTTAATTATATTCATAAAAATATCTTATATTTTATTTTCTTTTATTATTATCAGGTAGTCTGTTTTATGATGATACATATTAGGTTTTATTTTCTCTTTTATCATGGGATATTGTACTTTATCTATTAGACAAATTTCTAATAAATCGGGATGCAAACCCTCATTATCATACTTCCAATCAAGTATTCCTCTTCTAACTTTCTCTCACTTGTGTTTTATCAAACACTAATGATATTAGATGAAAAGCACCTAAGCAAAGCACCGGCTGTCATTACCTTCTCTTATCCATTTCACTCATGGGCGAGTTTTGCTTCTCCTCACCTTTTATTTCTTCGTCTAAGAGGAAACGATGTAATTGTTCTTATATATCTCTTTCTTGTTGATAACAATTATCAGCAATGAAAAAAACAAATTCTCAAGGTTCTTAAGCTTCTCAAGCTTCTCAAGATTCTCAAGATTCTCTTCATCCCACTATTTCCCAAAAGTGGTACTTTCAAGTTGGACCTTCATAATCTTCATGCTCACCTTGAGAGGGGTGATAAAGATATCATATATCTCCTGATTTTAATTATATTGATAAAGATATCATATATTTTATTCGCTTTTATTATTATTATTACTATCATATATTCTGTTTTATGATGAGACATATTAAGTTTTATTTTTCCCTCATATCATGGGATATATTGTACTTTATATATTAGACAAGTTTCTAATAAATCGGGATGCAAACTATCATTCTCATTCTTTTAATAAAGTAATTTTCTTTTAATTTTCTCTCACTTGTGTTTTATCAAATCCTACACATGAGTTGTGATATATAATTTTGAAATTGATAATGGGGAAATTGATGTGATGAGAAATAATTGGGTACAAGAAGGAAAACCTCATTAACCATGATGTAAGGCCCAATTATTTTTGTCCTAATGTTTTAAGGGCTGACCTTAAATATGTTGGGCCTAAGGGCTGGCCCATAGGGTGCTAAGGCCCCTAAAGCTGCCAGGGTCTCCCATTCAGCTTTCACTTTTGCAAACAGCCCCCTCATACGCTCTCCTTTCTTTTCAGAAGCTTTTCTAGGGTTTCGAGATCCATTTGTCTCCAAGCAAGTTCAACTCATTTTCCACCCACGTAAGTTGATTCTTCTCCGTATCTCCCTTACTTTCAGCTTTGTAGTCATATTTCTACCTAGGGTTCACATTAGTAACTCGTCTTGAACTTGCTTCGCTGTTTTTCAGCTCTCAAGTCCATTCTTAGAGTTGCGGTGCTCATTGTTTAGCGTCGAAGTGCTTTTGCTAGCTATTTCTAGGTAAGGAAAGCTAGGGTTTCAAGTTTTAAAATATTTTTGGCTTGTTTTTTAGTTCGCTTGGTGTTTGTATGGATTGTATGTTGTTGTGAACATGTGGGATGCCCTGTGTTGTTATTTGGATATGAAAATATGGCTGTGCAGGGAGAACAGTGGTGAGATCTGATACTCTCGTCCAAGCGAGCCTGTCTCGCCTAGGCGAGACTTGCAGAAGCAGGCTAGGTTCGCACTCGAGTCTCGTTTGAATGAGGTGACATCTCGCTCAGGCGAGAAAGGCTCGCCTAAGCGAGAACGCATGGGAGCCTAGCATGTCACTGCATTTTAGTCCAGGCGAGGAACCTCACCTTTGGGCGAGGAGTGGTCTCGCTTAGGCGAGATGGCCTCGCCTAAGCGAGCGTGCGAAAAACCTCCCAAGGCCTCTGTCGCGATCTCGCCTAAGCGAGCGTCTGTAGCTTGAGCGAGAGGACTCCTCTCGCCTGAGCGAGGGCTTCTGGCTTGAGCGAGATCTGTTGCGGGCCACGCTGTTTCTTCGCTTGGTTGCTATGGATGGTTTTGGATTGATTGATTTACTCTATTTAAAGTATGAAGCTTGTGAATTTGCATGGAATATCTGTGGTTATGAATTGGATTGATGGGTTGGTGTGATCTTGGCATGTAAAACAAATGAGATGATCGGTAATTAAAGTGGCATGGTATTGATATAAGATACGATTCTATATTAATGGATGAAACATGATGTTGCTTGTTTCGGGCGTAATTCCATGAGTTTCTAGGTGAGATCTCATGGTGGTGCCTTAGTGGTCGGGACGTAATTCCATGACTCCTGTTAGTGGGAGTTCATGGTGGTACCCCATCTATATAATTTAGTAAGGATTCAAGGTAAGGTTGCATCGTGACGCTCTAAGGAGTCAGTTAGTCTCACATAGAGCCGACTGACTCTTGTGGTGAGAGTAGCAGGAGGCCTGAAACCCATTAAGGGCTAACCTTGTGTGTGGGGGTTGAGACATTATAACACTTAGCTCGGGGAAGAGCAGCTCAGTAGATCAGGGAATGTCCATCCACTAGTGCAGTACCCCCTTTTGGCCCCGGTTATTTTTAAGATTCTGCTTCGGTTCAAGAACCGGGGCATATTAAAGCGAGGCCAAAAGACACCCCTTTTGGCCTCGGTCATTACCCGAAGCCATAGATCTCTTTTCTGCCTCGGTTGCAGAGAGACCGAAGCCATAGATTCAATATTATTTTAAAAAAAAAAATCAAATTTGCAGCCTCCGTGAAGCTTCCTCGCGCACCAACCATGGCAGTTCACATTCCACCATTGCCGGCAGCCACCGCTTCTCCATGTTCTCTACAACGCGCAGCCACCACAACACCAAAGCCCATCGAACCACTATGAGCAAGCTGCCCGTAGTTCGAATTTACAGTAGCTGAACCATCACCACCGCACTTGCAGTTGAACCATCACCACCGTGCTTTCACGTTGCCATCACAATCGAGAGTTCATCTTCACGCTCCCAAACCTCGTCGTCTGCTCCTGTTTAACAGTGGCGTCTTCCTTCTCCACCAAAACGGCATCCACAATGTCGTGGTAGTCGCCGCCGCCCGCGGCGACGAAGGCGATGAGAGCGACCTGGACGGGGCCGAGGCTGGGATTAAAGGCGGTGGATTCCAAGTAAGAGCCTTTGTAAATATTGCCATGGCGGTCGAGGCGGGCACCGGAAGGGGAGGCGGTGTAGGGTGCATGGGATTTGTTGCCGGCTTCGAGAGTCGCATTCTTGAGCTTGTGGTTGTGGAGGTGGTCGTTGCAGAGGGCATCGTCGTTGTCGACGGTGTGGTTTGGGAGAAGAGTTAAGGCGTTGTGATGGGTTTCCAAGAGAAGGGGAGTGGAAGACGAGAGGAGGTCGTGGAGGCCGAATTGGTAAGGGAGGAAGTGAGAGAAAGGGGGTGAATTGCGCGCTGATGAAATTTGTAAAATTAGGGTTTCTGGGCAGGGTTATAGACTTCGGTTCTATTTCAACCGAGGCCTAAAACTGCTCAATATTGCCTCGATCGAAAAGCAATCGAGGCCAAATGTGTTCTCGCTGGCGCCAATTTTAAAATTTTCATTTCTGGGCTGCCTAATAGGCTTCGATTCTTAAGGAACCGAGGCCTAAAGCCGCTTACGGCACCGGTTGTTTGTAGAACTGAAGCAATATAGGTTGCTGAAATTGCAAAATTGCCACCGCCTCCTTATAGGCTTTGGTTCCGCCATAACCGAGGCCTATAAAGCGAGGTAAATTATCAAATCTGCACTAATGACCACAAGTGCAAGCATCTGCTAAATCAGACTAATTATATTTATCTGGATGAGTCGAGTCTGAGTCTTAGTGTATTGTTTGCAAGTCATAACATGATTGGTTGGCTTATGCATCTCGGACTGTGGAAATTTCTTATAATAGTATGATCAATTGTTTTCTACCTTAGCTTACCCTTTTGCTTGTTTGATTGTTTTGTGTGTGGCCATTCTCCTTTTGCGATGATCATTAATTTATTGATATGAGCAGATGCGGGAGGTACTCGAGGTCAACAGGGAAGGGATGATTCCGCTGCTTAGCTCCTTTGGGATGGTCTTCGTTTCTCCGAGTTTTATTTAGGGCCATGGGCCATGTATTACCTTGTTTTGGAGTATTATGCGTCTACTATCAATTCTTGCACTTGGTTTTGTATTGACATCTTCGTGCGCCTCGGTTTCCTCTGAGTACTTTTGGATAATTATGTAGAGTGACGTCATACTCCGAATCTTCGCTCATTATATTATATTGTGTGACGTTTCATTTAATTAAGTTTAATTATTAAATGGACGTTACACATGACAACCTTGTTTTGAAATGCTTGAGTAGTGTCAATTATAAGTTACTTGTGTTCATCATTTTATTATTTAAAGTAAAATATTTTTTCTTATACCTATATTTTTGTTTGATCAATATAGATATTTATCATTAAAATATGACAATCTGAGTTTATACGTCAAGTTTCCTCAAAATTATATATATCATTAATAAGATTATATATATATATATATATATATATATATATATATATATATGTGTGTGTGTGTGTGT
>Ga0209389_1005041_pt1 | contig 11156 bp, 10 predicted proteins | sample CowpearedBW_FD_187526 | JGI IMG/M metagenome (GOLD analysis project Ga0209389, IMG submission 187526) | Root nodule microbial communities of legume samples collected from California, USA - Cow pea red BW (SPAdes) (version 2) | ecosystem: Host-associated > Plants > Roots > Nodule | place: USA... | reverse complement strand
TTATTTTATTTTATTTATATTAGAACAAAATATAATATAATATTAAATATATAATATATAATATTTCAAATTTGATTTTTTAAATCTAAATAATAATTAAATATATATATATATATATATTTTATACAAAAGGTATTTCTAAGATTGAATTTAAAAATAAAAACTAATTTAAATAAAAAGGGTTATTGAGTAAACTAATTTTAAGTCCGTATGTACGCACATGATTTTTTTTTGTTTTTTTTGTTTTAAATTTGGATTAAAAAAATTAATATAATATACTAGGTATAGCAAGGTATTTTCCACACTACTAATTTTTCATCTATGTAGGGTAGTCTAGGTACAATACACATGGTATAAGTCTCTTAATTGAGTAGAGTAGAGTAGGTATAATACACTTCATTGAGTCTTCTTCCTCCCAGCAACAATGAATCCAATCTCCATTAAACTGAGTGATGACAATTTCTTGGCATGAAAGATGAAAGCATTAGGATCACTTAGGAAAAAACATTGAGAAGTAAGTCGAAAATGAGCAAGATGGATCCATCCGTCCAATGCTTTGTATCAAAAGGAAGTAAATGGCAGCTTGCACACATTCTTTTTAAGTTTGGAATTTAATACACATTTATTTAGGTCAGTTCTTAAAAAAATTTCTTATGTGCATGATATGTTTTTTTTCAACCAACAAGATTGTTAGCATTCCAATCCTGCCAAAAACTTTACATCAAAGAAATTAATTCTAGTGATAGACGTATTTATCATTAAAAATTATAAATAAGTCACAATTAACTTTATGTGACGATAATTAAATTGTTCCTAATATTTTTGTTCTTATTGTACTGGTAACCAATAGTTTTAAGTGCTATTAAAATAAAAAAAATTCTATTATGTCTCACCACCATTTCAATATTGGACTCAAATACTCATATTCTTAAATAATTTGGATATATGTAAAAAATCTATATATTCACACATGCACACAATATATGTTTTTTATTGAGAAAAAGCGACGAAGTGATGAAGTATAGATGATGGACCTTTTAAGACTGTTTTCCTTGATAATCTTATCTACTTTGAGGTTTTATCATTAAAAATTATATTTATTTTATGAAAACCAGCAAAACACAACTGTTGTAACTTGTGTGTTTATGTTTTTTAATTTTCATAAAAATTTGAGTTAAGATTAATAATATTTACTTTAAAAATATACAATTAATTTTAAAATAATTGTTAAATGTAAAATTGAAAAAATAAAATATATACACAAAAGAGATTTTTAACATATAAAAGAGATTTTTAGAATAATAGTTAAAAGTAAATTATTTATAAATAATTAATTTTTAAAATAATAATTAAGAATAAAACTGGAAAAATAAAATATGGACACAAAAGAGGAAATCCTCTCCCTCGTTTTATATAGTTATAGATATATATTTATTGATATAATGTGAAATGCAATATAAGAAAACATGAAATGTTGGCATTTGTTTACCAAAACATATTCACAATGAAATTATTATGAGAAAAATTTAATTATAAATACAAATTTATCACTATTTATAAATTATTTATTATTTTTATGTCTAATTGTTTTTATCTGTGACGAATATTATTTATAACAGTGACAAAATTAAAATTTTTTCACAATAATTATATTACAAAAAATTAAAATATATATGTAACATCTCATTTAGTAGTATAAAATCATTAAATAAAACATTTCATCTTATAAGATGTGTAAGACCCAAAAAATTTAAAGAAATAATAAATAAGTAATGACCAATAATTGTGAGTTGAAAGTACCTCTAATAAATTACTTTGGCAAGTCTTGCAAAGAAATTGTACTAACTCAAGTGGTGGAGATTATTTGGTTATATTGAGAGGATTTGGGTTCGAGTCTTGTGTATGACATTGGTGTGATGTTTTAGTTGTTGCTTTATTTTGCACATATGTTTTCGTGGTGGGATGTTATTCATAATCCTTGTATTGGTTTGTTGGTAGTGCATATGCTTGATGGAATGGAGAGATGTGAGTTTGAACCTTGGCTAGCCATAAGTAATTTGTTTCTTTTTTTTATGTTTTATTATTTTGCTAAGTGGTGGAAAGCTTAGATGACATCCTACAGAGGTAAGAAGCTTCTTGGGATTGGTCAGATACTACAGAAGATTTGTAGAAGGGTTCTCCAAGATGGTGAATCCCTTGACACAACTCACTCGAAATGACCAACCCTTCTCTTGGACAAAGAAATGTGAAGCTATGAAGCGTGTTTTGAGGAAATGAAGAAGAGGTAGAGGGGTTCTCCAACATGGTGAGTCCCTTCACACAACTCACTCAAAATGACCAATCCTTCTCTTGGACAAAGAAGTTTGAAGCGTGTTTTGAGGAAATGAGGATACTACATGTATTGTGATATGTCGTATCAGGGTCTGGGGTGTGTGTTGATGCAGGAGAAGAGGCCAGTGGCGTATGCTTCTCGACATTTGAAGGTTCATGAAAAGAATTACCCCACTCACGATCTGGAGTTGGTTGTTGTAGTGTTTGCTCTTAAGACTTGGAGACATTATTTGTATGGTTCCCAATTTCAAGTATTCAACGACCACAAAAGTTTGATGTATCTATTTAATCATAAATAGATTAACATGAGATAGAGGAGGTGGATGGAATATCTCAAGGATTACGACTTCGAGCTCTTTTACTATTCATGTAAGGCTAATATCGTAGAGGATGCTTGAGTTGGAAACGGGTGCACATGTCATCGTTGATGGTGAAAGAGTTAGAGTTAATTGAAAAACTATGTGATATGAACTTGGGATTGCAACTGAGTTCTAATCATATTAGGTGCAATATATTGAAGGTCACCAATGCCTTCTTAGAAGAGATGTGAAAGGAGTAAGGGAACAATACAAAATTGTAGAAAATTATTGGCTGGTTAAGCATTAAGAAAGGAAAGGAATTCAAGATAGGATCAAATGGCATCCTACATTTTCGAGATAGTATGTGTATTCCCGGGAAGCGGAATTTGCGGAGGTGGATTCTAAAGGAAGGGCGTAAAAGTCATCTTAGAATACATCCGGGTATGACCTAGAAGTATAAGGATCTCAAGGAATCCTTCTGGTGGACTAGGATGAAAACAAATGTGGCAAACTTTGTAGCTTCCTGTTTGGTGTGTCAAAAGGCTAAAATTGAACACCATAGATCGGGCGAAACTCTACATCCATTAGACATTCCTTAGTGGACATGGGATAGTATTTCCATGGATTTTGTGACCAACTTGTTGAGATTTGTTAAGGGTCATGACTCCATGTGGGTGATTATAGACAGACTCACGAAATATGCCCATTTCTTACCAATTAATCAAAGGATGTCTATAGATAAGTTGGCAAAGTTGTATATCAAGGAGGTAGTCATATTACATGGGGTTCTAGTAAGCATAGTATCAGACCATGATCTGAGATTCACTTCTAGATTTTGGCAGTCCTTGCAAGCAACATTGGGTACCGAATTGAGGGTGAGTTTAGCCTATCATCCTCAGACGGATGGTCAGTCTAAAAGAACCATTCAGTCTTTGGAAGACTTACTAAGGGCGTGTGTGTTAGACCATTTGGGTGGTTGAAGTGAGGTACTCCCTTTGATGTAGTTCACATACAATAATAGTTATCACTCAAACATTGGGATGACACCATATGAGGACTTGTATAGGAAGAGGTGTAGAATGCCACTATGTTGATACCAGGATGGGGAGTCAGTTACTATTGCACATGAACTGTTACTAATTGACGTGAACTGTGTAACATCCCGTCAGGATATTACGAATTTAATAAAATAAAATAAAGAATTAATTACACAATAATTAATTATACCTCATTTCCCAAAAATCTAGGGAAATTTAAAACTTTTAACATCGTATAATAAACATTGTCTCATAGCTTATAACGTGAAATAATGTTCCAGAATCTCTCAAAAGTTTACATATCATTCAAAAATCCAAAACCAAGAAAACATAGTAATAAAATCCCATGATCATCCCCTCTCCGCAGCTAAGCCTCACCAGCTCCACACATCATCACCTGCTCACGTGTACCGCATACACGATCATCGCCAAACACAAGCAGATAGGGTGAGCTAACAGAAGAAACACATAAAATGTACCAAACACACATATACATGTATAAAAGATAAAACATTATATCAATAACACAACTCTTCCTTTATACCGCATGGCCACAACCATATATAATATCCTTTCATTTCCCACAACGTTTGCTCCATTCCCATCACATGGCCACTACCATGTACATCGATACACCTCGTGGAAGACTCGTTACCTTCCCACCACATGGCCACCATCATGTATAGTAAAATATATCAGGGAACCTCGTTCTAGTCCTTTCACATGGCCACAACCATGTTAGCAGTCTTCTACATCTCCTATTAAGTATCTCAAAGCACCTTGCTGCCACACCTATCGACCACAACCGATAGAGCACGTGCGGAAACCATGCTACAGATCACACACCGTAACTCCAGGTGGAGTTCCCAAATACGAACATAGTCCACAACGTCCCAGGACTACCAAACTCGTCAGTGACTCACTAAGGAGGGCAATCCATCTGGATCCATCCGTACTGGCCACAACCAGCACACTCACACCGGCACACTCGCCAACTCGAGCCACAACTCAAGGTTCCTCGTTTTCATCCGCTATCCCGAGCCACAACTCAAAGGAAGTCATTCTGGGCCACAACCCATAGAATGCCACGTGCTTAACACCTATCCCGAGCCACTACTCAAGGATACGTTCCGGTCCACCACCCAAGGAACACCAGCAAGCCCACCATTGAGATATCTTAGGAGCTTTATAGACCAAACGTCACCATTCAACTCCCATCAATCCAATACCACCAGAATTTGGTTGCCCTTACGCCAACATCCATCCAACCTAGGCTTAATCTCCCAGTTCTCGCCTAAGCACTCCAGTTCATCTCGCTTAGGCTAGGTTACCTCGCCTGAGCGAGCACCACGCACAAACACAGCTTTGAACACTCACTTAGGCGAGTTACCCTCGCCTGGGCGAGATCACATTTCGCCCAAGAGTCACATCTCTCGTTTGGGCTGCAGGTTAAGCCAACATCAGAACGTGCTTTGAATCCTCGCTTAGGTGAGAGGCATTTTCGCCCAAAATATAAAACCTCGCCTGCGCGAGAGGTGCATCCAAAAAACTCAAACACACACGGGTTCTCGCTTAGGCGAGACGCACTTGCCTAAGCGAGATGGCCAGTCACCTAAAATCAAAACACCTTGCCTGAGCAAACTGCTCGAGCAGAGAGAGGTTTATGAGTCCCTACATGTCTCGCCTAGGCGAGCCTGGCTCGCCTGAGCGAGAATTGCAGGTTTTGGCACTGATTCACGCACACACACTGCTCCATAGACTCCAAAACACGAATCAAAACATACAAATTCATTCAACACCAATTCATTAAACTTATGAGCACATTTGGACTCAAAAATATGCCCCAACCACTCCACCTTGCATACTCATAATATTTACAGAACACAACCTCAATATATACATACATTTAGGGCCAATTCCAATGCAACAGTATCCAAAACCCACAACCCCCAATTTCCCTCATTTTCAACACGTAATTCACCACATAAAAACCAGTACATGCAACAAATATAACCAAAAGCATACAAATTAGGTACAGCTCCCCTAACCTGAAATTTCCTTGCTTAAACTTGAATTCGAGAGGTTCCTTTGATCTCAATTGGCTATCCTTATCACCACTTCAGTTTCTCCTCTCTAATTCACTCCCAATTTCCCTTTTCACTCTCAATTTTCGCTCTCCCTTTGAAGCTATCAGAAAATAGACTTCCAAAACCCTATTCTCCTATCAAATTTTGCCTTTTATAGGTCTTACTACTTGGTTAATGAAAAACACGGGAATATGATTAAATTTGGGTTTTATTGCTTTTCAAGGGCTATGACTTGATTGTTTCTCAGCCCTTTAGATGCCCACTTTCTGCTAGGTTTCTCCACCTTTTCATATTCTGCCCACAACTAAAGTTTAAGCAAAAAAAGTTAAATTTGACTCACCAAGGTTTGAACCCATAACCTTCCCAATGCCAAGTCAAAGCTAAAACACCAGGCCAACTTATGTTTCTTGCTAACACACACAATTCAAGCATCATCTCATACAAAAATGTGGCCCAACATATCATTAAATCAATAATAACAAAAACACACACAATTGGCGTACATAGGATTCGAACCCAAGTCCCCTCACACAATCAAAGTATTCTCAACCATTTGAGCTAATACTTTTCCACGTCATCCCCATTAAAATGTAATATCATAAATAAGCTACCTCCCCGCTTTTATTAATTAATTAATTAACTTCCGCGAATCTTACAAACTGTTACAGTAGACAACATAGAAGGTCAAACTGATTCAGGATCGGATGCGTGCGACGTAGAGCAAGCATAAGTGATATGGAGATAAAAGGAGAAGGTCGTTGGAGTTTGAGGTGGGGGATCATGTATTCCTCAGGGTTACCCCAACTACTGGCATTAGAAGAGCAATCAAATCCAGAAAGTTGACGTCGAAGTACATACGACTATATAAAATTAACAGGAGGATCGGTCTGGTGGCATATGATATCACATTGGCACCGCATCTAGTGAACTTGCATAATGTGTTTCACGTGTCCCAACTATAAAAATACATTGCAAGTCTCACTCATGTGCTAGAGGTAGATGATGTTCAGTTTACGAGATTCTCAAGCTTGATAAGGATACTAGATTCTCAAGTCAAGAAACTGAGAGGGAAGAAAATATGAATAGTAAAGGTTCTCTGGGACGAAGGTATGCAAGAAGTGACATGGGAAATGAAGGATCTAATGAGGACATCCTACCCACACTTGTTTTAGGGTAAGTGTAACTTTCGAGGATGAAAATTCTTTTAAGTTGGGGGAAATGTAAGACTCGAGAAATTTAAAGAAAGAATACATAATTAATGAAAAATAATTGTTGGTTGAAAGAACCTCTAAGAAATTACTTTGACAAGTCATGGAAAGAAATAGTACTAGCTCAAGTGGTGGAGATTACTATTGAGAGGACTTGGGTTTGAGTGGCATGTGTATGCCATTAGTGTGATGTTTTAATTGTTACTTTATTGTCTACATATGTTTTGGTGGTGGGACATGATTTATAATCCTATGTGTGCATGAATTGGCATGAAACATATATTTGTTTGTTGGTTGTGCATATGCTTAATGGATTAGAGAGATGTGAGTTCGAACCTTGGCTAGCCATGAGTAGTTAATTTTTTTTTATGTTTTATTATTTTGCTAAGTGGTGGAAAGCGTAGAACCCTAGAAATTCTCTAAGCAACCAGAAGGGTAAAAGAGTGCCAATTGAGGTGTAGTAAACTCCAAGTAAAGGGCACTTGAATGGTCATTAACCATTATTTTTGCTAATTTTCGTTTTTTATTTTATTGATTTATTTTGGGCTGAAAGTGAGGGGGGAAACGAAGAGCCGATTGGGTGTGGTAGTAGGGAGAGCAAGAGAGATTAGCAAAATTCGTGTCCCAAAAGAGAGGAGTGAGTGCTGGAAAGGAATTTTTGGTTTGGAAGAAAAGGTAAAGGCTTTTAGGGGCAAAGGAGATCACTAGGATTGCAATTGGAGCTTGGAATCCAGGTAAAGGGAGTTGTTCTACTTTTAATTTAAATTATACATTTTTGTGAAGTACTACTGTTTGGGTGTATGATTTTTTGTCCACTCACGCTGTTTTTCGAAGTTTTCGGGCTTTTGCCCAGAAACCGCCTGGCGGCTATGAAGGCCCGCTAGGCGACTCATCTTGTTTTCACCTAATTTTCTTGGTTCTATGATGAACCGCCCGACGACAATGAAGAGCTGCCAAGCGATGGAAACTGGAACATTGCGTTATTGCATTTTTCTTATGTTTTTGTTGATATGTTTTGATGTTCTACAAATTCCTGGGCTCTTACTAGCTTGTTTATTTGTATAATTGACTGAAAATATTCACTTCTGATTGTAATTTGATGATTGGGGTTTTTATGCACATGAGGGTTCAAAAAGGGCTTGGGAATGAATGTGGAATGTGGTGTGCAAATTTCAAATTTGGTTATTTTGAGATTGTTTGGATTGATTGAATATGTATGCATGTTGGATACATGATTGAATGTGGTTTAATTGCAATTAGGTGATTGAATTGTGTTTTTGGGGGGTTTTAGTGTTTTCGAACAGGTGTAAGAGTATTTGGAATTTGTAGAAATCTGATGCACTACTTGGTCATACATGTATACCGCCAGGCGATGGATGGTGGACAACAACCTAATTTTGTTGGCTATATGGGAAAATCAAATTGTGGTTGTTTGGGGACTATTCTTGCTCATAAAAAAAATAGCATGATGGCATGATGTACATCTTCATACTTGGGTGTGCTCGATGCATGAGTTAAGGATATAGACTAATCTTAAACTTGAATTGGTTTTGAGTTATGGAAATGAAAAGATTAGAACAGGTGCTTTTGATATCATTAAACCTCTTGCATGACTTAGAAGTTTAGAAGGTTAATGTTTCGGAGTATTTCAATTGCATGTATGATCTATTACCAAAATCAAATAGCTACTAAGGTGCACTTATGTATGGATATGTGATCATGTGACTTGATAAATCTTGATTTTGTGTGTGGTGCATTAGGATGAAGGCGTATTGTAGGTACTATGATAGTTTGTATAATTACATGCATGTTGAGACTGTTGGGTATAAATTCACATATTTAATGTATATTCTTATTTGCACTTAAGGGATGTCTTATTCCCAAATTCTGAATGCATGAATGATTATGTTTGCTTGGTACTTAGGAACTGTGAAGATGTAATTTGAGGCATGTTGAACTGTACTAATATGTAATTGGTATTCTGGATGTGTGAATGTGATGCCTTGGTGTGTTAGAAATCATTGTACAGTACTTAAACAAGTAGAATTCGTTTTACTGGTGTAATGCCTGATAGTGAGGATGGTATCGCCAGGCGAGAGCTACAAACAGAGAGGTCCCTAGAGCACTTGGCGCTTGAGGGCGTGTATGTACCGCCAGGCGGTGTGCAACATATTTTCGCCTAGTGACGCTTAGGCTGCGTCAGGCGATAGTGCAAGGGCATAGGCTTTTTGTGAAGGATTTTGCATGGAGGGTTGTGATGGTTTGGTCTGGGATATGCTTGAATAAATTATGAGCGAGGAGGTTCGTAATGGAAGTGAAAACACATGATTAATATGTGCGGGGAGGTCCGTATTGGTTGTACTCTTGTGTGAGGATAAGAGTGAGGAAGTTCGTATGTTTCGTGCTCACGTTTGAGGCTGTTATGAGCGGAAGGTTCATAGTAGGTGTTCACATGTGTTAGACTACGAGTGGGGAGGTTCGTAGAGTTGGACTACAAGCGGGGAGGTTCATAGGGTTGGACAACGAGCGGGCAGGTTCGTGGAAGCACAAAATTCCCTAAGACCATTGTTGGGTGTGCATTCTTCTCATATAGGTTATGAGATTAGGGTGACATGGTACAAGGAATCTACGAATAATAAAATGGCTAAGTTACTTTGGTTAGTTGTAATTATCATTATTTATGTATGATTGTTTATTTCAACTCACCCTTTCTGTTTGTGTTTGGCGATGATCGTGTGACTTGTCACACGGGAAAAGACGTAAATCTAGGTGAGGACGATGATGCGTAGCGATGGAGCAGGACTAGTTATGGGGATTGCTTTAAGACTTATTTTCAAACTTTTTGTAATTTTCTTTTTTTTAGCTTTTGATATATGTATTATAATAAGGCCTTTGAGGAGTATTTTTATTTTATGCGGTATAAGTCTTAAAATTTATCCCGCGCTTGGGAACCATATAAGTTATTGGATTCCTTATTTTATATAAAATTAGCTTTATCAAGTAATATCCTCCTACGGTGTTACGAGATGTATTTATCATATTACAATCATCTAAAAGATAAACTAAAATACAAGTTTATACATGACAATCTAAAGATTTGGAGTTTTTCAAAAAGATATACATAAGGGTCCTAAAAACCATCTATACTGCTGCATCTTCTTCATCTTTAACTAGTTTAGCTAAACTTATTCATCTGTTCACACGAACCAGGTGATCATTGCAAAAAGAAAACAAGACAAGACAAACAAGTCATAGAAAAAAAGGTAAGCTAATGTATAAAACAATTTAATCATTAAAGAATACAATCAATTAAATCATACATGACCAATCATCCTATTTCATACAAAGCGCTAAAAGTATGACTCAATTATCCAGATACATGCATTGATATTGGACCCTGGTAAGTTGTGTACTTGTGGTGGAATCTAATGCTCTATAGAGCCATAGACAAAGGGTTTTACTCTACCACACACAAAGTTAGTCCGTTAATGCCTTTGGCCAAGGTAAAGCCCCTAGACTAGGACCTCATGCTCCTCCTAACACATTCCCTATCCTTCTCTACTTGAGAATTGGATAGTTATTAGAGTGTCAGGATAACTTCCAACTGAATTCCTACAACAATGCAACACTACTATAGGTCACTGCTAATCTTCCTTGAATTAGCATTAACCAATCTAAACTCAACCTCATATAAACAATATCAATTACATCTCATATATCAATAATTTCCTAGGCAATAATCCACATTTACCACAAAGCACCAAAGTTTTTGCATAGAAAATGACTTCTAGATTCTGATGTATTCGGTCAGTGAAATCATCAACTCGCTAGGAGAAAAGTGCACAAATGTCCACTCGCTCAGTGACAAAATGGCTCGTTGAGCGAATAAATCACTATAACTCATAGTGTAATTAGCTTCCCTTACTTGTTAGATAACTTAGATAGCTAAAAGAGTAGCAAAACTCCTTCAATCTAACAGGATGCACAAACTTAACCTAGGAACAACACAAACATGATCACAACATACTGTTAAAACCATTGATCAGTAGAGACTCACAAAGATGACTCTGATGTGATCCCAACAAGGCTTATAGCTTGGGTCAACGCCTAGGCCCAAATCATGCTTAAGGCCCAATACATGGCCCACATGCACCTTCAAGCCCAAGCCCATCAAGAGGCCCAATAACAAGGAGC
>Ga0209389_1005039_pt1 | contig 11157 bp, 2 predicted proteins | sample CowpearedBW_FD_187526 | JGI IMG/M metagenome (GOLD analysis project Ga0209389, IMG submission 187526) | Root nodule microbial communities of legume samples collected from California, USA - Cow pea red BW (SPAdes) (version 2) | ecosystem: Host-associated > Plants > Roots > Nodule | place: USA... | reverse complement strand
TTTTTTTTTTCTTTTTTTCATTGCACCTTCTGCTAAAACATTGCAATAGTATTTTATTTCAATAACATCGTGGTTATGCTTCTTCCATAACGTTAACCCACCTTCGTACAACAAACAAACAAAACAAATTAGTAAAAGATAAGAGAGGGCCAATGCAACAAAAACCGTTACAGACACCAACAACGGGTAATTGCAATTTTTCGACCCCGGAGAGAGGAAACCAAAACCAATACATCTTAAGACCAAAAAAATAAACACTGCTGTGGATGCCGCCATCACGGAGAGTCAATCGCTGCTGCTGCTGCTGCTGCTGCTCATTTTAAGCCGTCTGATTGGTGAAGATGTGGGAGACGATGACGGTGAAGAAACGGACGGTGATGATGAAAGTGTAGAAACGGACGGTGGCGATGATGATGATGACATGTCAGAGGTCTCTTCCTCTTCTTCTTCCACCAGCTTTCGTTTGTTGTTAATCTCAATCTCAACACCAACATCATCGACCACACCGCTTCCTCTGTCGTGGCTTCCAACCTTAACCTCTCTCGTTGTTGTCATGTATCCCTTCAACCGTTTCACGTCGGATAATTTCACCGGTTTCACTATGAAATCCTCTGCACCTTCCTCCAAGCATCTACATGGTTTCAAATTTTCCAATTCCTTTCAGATTTCTAAAACTTAACTAGAATTAGAAAAATGTAGCATGAAGGAAACAAATCATTAATCATAATACCTGTCTATGCGAGGCAAAACGTTTTCGGAAGACATAATCACTACCGGAATTTCCCTGAACATGGACGATTCCTGCATCGAGTAAAAAGTTTTCAGTTAGAATTATCAATCACAAGGAGAAATCAAGGGTTTATGATTAGAATTTGAATTATTAACTAATGAACCTTTATTTTCTTGAGCAATTCATAACCTGTCATCTCGGGCATGCAGTAGTCTGTGATAATTAGATCCACCTTCAAACTCGGCTGAGGAAAATAAAAAACAAAAACATAGAGCAGAAAATAAGCTATGGAAAATAAACGAAAGTGAAAAGAAAATTATAATGATACTGATACATACGACAAAACCCTCAGATTCAGAGGTCCTTCTCTGCTCGTCCAACCCCAGAAATTGCAGTGCTCTGATTCCACTGTCCACAGCTGTAACTGCAATTTTTCCATCCAAATAAAACCCAAAAAAAGAAAAAATCTTTAACAGAACACAGATAAAAGAGTAAGAAAAAAGAACAATATAAAACACCGAACAGTGTGTTTTGCTTTGATATGTTAAAGAACAGTTAATTACCTTTACAAGCTGAGATTTTGAGCAAGCGTTCAATGACCTTTCGATCAACGAGGCTGTCGTCGACGGCCAAAACATGAACCTCGTGAGAATCCTCCGGCGAGACATGATCGAAGGAAACGACGGCGTCTGTGTCCATCGAAAAGTGCAGAGGGAATTGTAAGCAGAGAGAAAGAAAGAAAGAAAGAAAGAAATAAAAGAACAGAAAGAGGATTCCTTAACATGGGTGAACAAATCTTAAATACAGTGTTATATTAATGAATGTGGCTATGTGACATGTTATGTTGTTGTTCCATAATATCCATCTGTCACCGCTTTTTTTTTTTAAATAATTATTACTACTATTGTAATAATAATAATAATGGTATAATAACAATAAAGTCTCTTTTGGAAAAATCAAATCTTAAAATCTTCTCTCTTTATTTATGTTTTTTGGAAGATGGCGCTGAGATTCTGAAATCCACTTTGGTTTGTGATCTCAAACGGAATTTCTTTTTCCTTTTTTCTTTTTTTTCTCTTTTCTGATCCCAAGCTAAGTAAGGTATTAATGACACGTCCTCAAACAAAATCTCGCGTGATTTTGGTCAATCTTGGGAGTTTGTGAACGACGTCGCACAGTGATTGGTGGGTGTGACAGCGTTGACCGAAGTCAAGGCTGAACCAAACAGCGCCGTCAAATTCCCAACGTCATTTTTTCACCGTTCCTCGTTTGGTAAGTGGTCGTGAAAGAAGAGAAGTCCTTAATTAATGCTAAGAAGATTTTTCTGATTTTGTGTGAGTTTATGTTTCTTTTTTGTGGGGTTGCAATAAATTGTAAGAGTATTTATGGGTGTAGAGTATCTATGCTAATCTTCATGGAAGCGATATCATGCACGTGCAACCTCGTGTGAGTTGGTTTATTTTATTTTTATTTTGATTTGTGTGTCCGTGTTTTGTGGTAAAAAAAAGGTTGCTGTACAAAATGAAGAAGATATGTTTGTTGATGTTGGAAAATAACTTGATTAAGGAAGTGAAATTTCATTGGGATTTGAATTGATTTTGTTCTTTCTCTTTGAACATTAATTTTAAGCTATATTCATGGAGGTGATATTTTCGAGAGATTTCTTTCTTTATGGAGAATAATTGACGAGATTGGTCAAAGACTGAAAACAATGCCAGCTCAAAATTAAAATCAACACTTATTATTTTATGCATGTCAATAATTCATTTCATTTTATTTATTAATAATGTAAGTACTTTGAGTATCTCTAATTCATAATCATAACATGCAAAGATCGATTACTTGTACGGCTGAAGGACATGGAATGATTTTAATTTTCATAAAGTTGAGAAAATACCAAAGTTTGAGATAACGCAAATTCCAACCTTTCTAAAATACTAATTTAAATAATCCCAAGTTGCATTTAGTGCATGGAAATAAATCATTTTAGGTTTATGTTTAGCCAAATAGTTAATTGTCTCTCTTTTTTTAATAAAAGGAAGGGTTACCATACCAATATAGTTGGTATTTAGTGAGTTAAATCACTCACTTTAAGTATTATTATCATTAAAATTTCTAAAAGTATATAATAAACTTTCTAAAAATATAAAGGATATATAAAAATATGTAAAGTAAGTTTATTAAGAATACATATTAGTGAATAAATAAATTGATCTAATGTTAATCGTTAAAATCGAATAATCGGTATATAGACATACTTCTTTCGTTAAATGTATGTTTAGCCTAGTAATTAATTATTATTTTTAACCAAACATACCAATATAACTGCTATTCAATGAATTAAATCACTTATTTTAATTATCATTAAGTTATCTAATTTTATATGTAAATCCGTTCACGGTGATTTAAACTTTTATAACCACTTTAACTTAAAGAAACTGCAACTATTGATTAAATACTTGTTTAAAGGAGACCCTATTTTATAAACTCTTTTAGCATCTTTCAATTAAAGGATTTAATTATAATAAAACACTTATTTGAGGGAAGCTTTATCACTTTTATTAAAATAAACATTTTAACCTCACAAAATACTAAAAATGTAATTGTTACTTTAGTTTCATCAATTGATTTACATTGCTAATAGAAGAAATAGAGTTATGTTATGCTTACATTTTATTCTTCTTCGATCTTCATATAAAAGAAAATAATGCCCACTTAAACACTCAATTTTCACAACTCTTAAAATAAAATAATATCAATTATAAATTCCATAATTACAGTTTTACCTTTAAAATCATCTCATTCAATTTTTTGTCCAAAAAAATACATTAATTTCACTCAGTTTGCATGTTTTCTCTCTCAATAATTATTTGAAAACACTTCTAACAATTATCATTTTAATCCCCACCTATAAAATTAATTTATTTCAAATGAAACAAAACCAAATAATCAACAACAACATTAATTTCACTTAATTTGCATGTTGTCTCTCAATATTCAAAAACTTGGTACACTTCTAACAATTATCATTTTAATCTCCATCATTAAAATCAATTTCTTTTAAATGAAGTAAAATCAATAATCAAGAAGAATAATGATTTTTTTAAGTTGTCTAATAAATTACAAATACTGTAATAATTTAAAATGAAATCAAGTATAGAGATAAAACCTAACATAAGAATTATGCATATATTTATTCATCAGAGTGAAGATGGATTTGAATAATACTTACATATGCAAATTTATTTACATTATTATAAAAAAGTTAACTAGAAACTCAATCTCTATTTATAAATCACCAAAACAGAATTAGTGGGTTAAGATTTCCCACCAAAATAAAGGTATGGTTTCGTGAAGGGCAGATAGGATTGAATAAAAAAACTATTAATCAATTTTTTATTCAATTAAAATTTAATTAAAAATATTACTTAATCTGATTCATTTAATAAAAAAATGGTTTATTCATTAATTTTTTTAATGGATATATATATATATATATATATATATATATATATATATATATATATATATATATATATATATATATATGTATATATATCTATATATATATATATAATTTATTCATAAAATTAACACTTTTGAAATTAAAAATATTAAATTTATATTTTAAAAGCTCACTTTTAAAAAGATAAATTTATGAAAGAATTAATTGTAAAAATAATTGAATTAATTTTAATATGTGTTTATTAAAATAAGAATTGGTTGGATTTTAAGAAATAATAGATGGATTATTATTCATTCATAAAATGAAATAGAAAAATTTAATGCCATTTAATTATATTGTACTTAATAACTTAGAAAAATTACTTATAAAGGAATCCAAAGAATGATGGATAAATAGATTGTTTTGATGTCTTATAATTTTATTTCAATTTACTATTAGGTATTGGTTTTAAATGTATGATTAAAACTTTTTTGTAATATTATGTGATTAATCACAAAATTGTTACATTAAACAATACTTATAACCTGTAAAACAAAACAAAAACATTAATTAATTTAAATGGCACTATACTTTATCTCTAGACAATTTATAATTTTTAACGTATCATAAATATAAAAAAAAACAATATTAACTCAATAAATTTCATTATAAAATAATATCATGTTTCAATCATATTATATATTCATTTTATCTCGTTTTGATAGATAGAATCAAGCAAAAGTCAAGACAACAAAAAAGTTTAATAGAAAATAAATATCTGTTCAAAAGCATTTTAAGCATAACAACCATAAAAAAAAGTATTTTATATACAACAAATAGCTGGTACATATGAAATTCCATATCTAGCTTTTCATATTCACGAACATGTATCAGAAAAAATAAAATACAAGAGGTATAAGCTCCCTCATAATGTTGGACAAAGGGGCAAAAATTAAATGAAATGAAAAATGCTTTCCTACATTTTACCTTAAAATTAATTCATTTATATTTTCGTCCCAAAATCCTGATTATTTTAAGAAAGGTAAATTTAAAAATTGATTCACACAAATCTTCTAATTTCAAGATTTTAAGTCTAGCCTATCTTCTTCCTTTTTATTAGAATTCTTGTACTATTTATTTTATATGCCTTTAAAATATACTAATTTTGATATTAGAAAATATATCAAACATACGTGTATTTGAAACGTATAACTAAAGAATAATACTAAAAATCCGACATATAATTCAAATTCCCTAAACATGGGGTTCAATATAAATCTTCATAATTTTTTTAGTAAGTTATCAAATTTAAATACTATAGGTGAAATTGCTAGAATCTAAGGACTCGTTAGTTTTTTGAAAAATGTTTGAGTGCATGGCTCACATGGTAAAACTCAATTTTTGCATGGCTCATGGTTTTCATAAAAAAGGATACAATTTTGTTTATATGTGTAATAAGTCAATATTTAGCCATAATAATAAATAAAAACAAAAACCATTCCATCAACCCACGCAATCAACCAACATCATAAATCACATGTGACCATATTTGTCTCACAACCTCCTGATCTCATTTTGATAATTGAAGAAAACAAAAATATAAGTATTTTTTTTATCAAATATTAAATTACTAAAATAAGCAATTCCAATTTTAGTTTTATCATCTTTGTTTTCTTTAAAAATTGAAATAATTGACTTTTGTTTTCATTATTTTAGTTAATTATGTTTGTATGTAGTGCAAAATTTGAGTACAAAAACTTGTTGTTGGAGGAATGATGGTGGTACCACGGACAAAATGATGTAGGAGAATATTTTGAAGGGTCGTCGACAATAGAACCACAAGTTGGATTGGTATTTGTTCCAATGAAGTAAAAACTTGTGGTGAAACAAAGAAAAATGTTAATTTCTTCTATTATATGCTTAAGATATAATATTTTTTTTCTCTTATTCGAATTTATGATTTTAATTTGGTGTCTTAAACTTAAAAAGGTTCACTTTAATTACTGGAAGTTTTATTAGTCAAAGTTAGTTTTTATTAAATTGTATATTAATGAGGTTAACTTTAACCGTGTTAAGCATTTATTACATTTTACAACATTTTACAGAAGTTACTAAATTACTAAATTATTTTTATTCTATTTTAAAAATAAATTTAAGATATAAGATTGTAATAAAAATAAACATGAAATGGTTTAGCATTAAACACATAATACATCAAGGAAAAAAAACACTATGTTACTATATCTTTTTATTTTATTGCTTATATTAAAATATTATGCGGTGAAAATTGAAAAAAAATATACATAACCCATTTCTTTTTTAAAACAAACTAAGTTGTCTCATAATTTTAAAAATGCAAAACATCTCTCTAGTAACATCAGTGTCATTGTTCCTTCGACTCAATCTTGTTTCTTTGTATTTTTATCCTTTCGTGAATCATGGCTAGAACTGGGATTGTGACAGAGTCCTTGTCAAAATCCACTGAACAATTTCAACATTTGTGAAAGTTGAAAATTCTTTCAGTTTGGGATTTCAACATTTGTGAAAGTTGAAAATTCTTTCAGTTTGGGACTTTGATTCTGACCATAGCCTCAACACTCTCTATGTTACTTCGTTTTGACTTCTCTAGGTTGAATTCAGGTTTTGGTGCTCGAATCATCTTGGGGCTTTCGTTGTTTCAAGCTTGGGTTACACTCAAGGCGATGGAAGTTAATTCGTTTTGGTTTTAGTAAATTTGTGTTGCATGTTGTATTTGGATCCATGAAATTACTTGAATTTTTGTGGTGTGTGATTTCTTAACCTTGGGTACCAAGATTAGGGTGAAAATCTGTTATTTTCGTTTGGGCAAGACAAAATCTCTCTCAAGTGACTATAGCCCATAATTCTACTTTACTCTTTGTTCAAGTTGTCACACATGCGACAACTTCTCGCCTAAGCGAAAAAAGGTGTCGCCCAAGCGACAGACTTGTCGTTCAGCCGAGAAAGCCACTGGAAATTCTTTTGTCTTTGATTGAGTTGTTGCTCAGACAACAACTCTATCGCTCAAGCGAGAGCCCCTGTTGCTCATACGAGAATGCTCCAGAGGCTCGTTCCAGTTTCTGTAATAGTGTCGCTTAGGCGACAAAATCTCGCCCAAACAACACCTTGGGCTCTTATATATTTATTTTTTTTCAATGTGATTGAATGTGATATTATGACCAATATGATGAATTAAGCTTATACGAGAACATGATGGATGAACTATGTATGATTGATGTTGATATACTAAGACTTGACTTGATATGTTTTTGTATAATATGTGATTGATTATGAGATAACATGTGGAAGATAAGGAAATTTCATGGAGAAAAATCTCTGGTTGTAATATAGTGTAGGTATTGTTCTATGGATTCAAGTAAGGTTACATTTTAACACTCTAATGATAATCTAGACTCATATAGAGTAGAATGGTTCTTGTGGTGAAAGTAGCATGAGGTCTTAGTCTAAGGTAAGATAATGACCTTAGATAATTATGGATTAATCTTGTGTGTGGTAGGGTGAAACTCATTGGTAATGGCTCTATAGAGTAATAGAGACTACCATAAGTGCAAGTTTTTAGTGAATCTAATTTCAATATATGTATCTGGATAATTGAGTTAGAGTGTCGATTATGCTTAGGTAATACATGTTGCTTGTGTTAATTGACATCATGAAGACATATGAAGACATATGTATATTTGAATGTTTGTAATAGTTAATCTTGTATACTTTTACATTTATTCATTCATATTAAATTATATTATGTAATGTTTTGTTTAATTGTATTTTTCAATTAAAATGGACGTCAAATTATTATTAAGTAAGTTATAAAATATTTTAATATAGGAAGTCAAAACTAAATTTTCACAATATTGATTTTATTCATAAATTAATATCTGGTAGTGAGATGAGTTACAGAGAGACAGTGAGGACCCAATTTTGGTAATAGGAGAATGTCTCCAAACACACTCCCTCTGCCTCTTTCGTAAGGATCAGCTCTCCCTATTTCATACCCAATCACCCATACTATACCTTTTTCTCTTTTCTTTTTTTTTATCCACTTGCTTTTTACTCAAGCTTAATTTACATTTTAGTTTTTGTTTTACTAATTCTTTTTAAAATATGATATGAAGTTATGGTAAATAATATTGAAGTTAAAATTTGGTTTCTTATTAACTTCTAAGACAAAGGTCACAATGTGAATTCATCAATCTTGTTGAAATGGATTGCTGCTATAAGATTCACGGATTAATAAATTTAGTCATTTTTTTTTATGATTTGTAATTTAAAGGTTTAGTGTTTATAACTTGATAATCACAAGAAAATTTTAAATTAATGGTTGACTATTTATTAAAGAATTAAAGAAAAAAAATATATTAAACTCTAAGACACGAAATATTTATATTTTTACTTTTAAATATATGATATCATTAGAAATTCAAAGGTGAATCTAAATACCATATTAGGTAGGAATAAGAGAGTAAACAATATATAAGGATTAAAACTATTGAATCTATTGTTTTAAGATTTTAGGTTGCAAGTGATGTTTGATAAAATTTAAAAGAAATTAGATCAAGTGAAATGTTACTAAGTAATCTAATTGTTTTGGGTGTAGGAATCAAGCATCTATCTGAAACACTTGATTTGTCTTTGATCAACTTTCCTTCTTCTCCTTACAACTTCTTATGTTCGATCTTCTTTCTTTTTCTCTCGTTCGGTTGTCCAGACGATTGGGGTACCTGTCAATTAGGTTCCGATGTTTAAGTCAGTTCAAGTTCGTTCGGGTGAAAACAATTAATGTTGTAATAAATGCGAGGTAAAAGTCTTTATCAACTTACCTTAGGCTCCTATTTATAGTTTTTGATATGAGCCTATGATTAGAGTTTTCTTAATTACGACTCAATTACTTTTTTAAACTTGATTACTGACTTGTTTTACTTTAACTTTAGATATTATATGGATGTTTTCTTTTTGGCCGCCCGACTGACGTCGTTGAGCGTCCACACTTCGACCGACCGTGTACTTATTGACACTCACATTAAGAAGGGTGTCAATGTGATTTTCAATTGCTCATCACCAGATCGACCGGCCATTGCAGACGGCCTTTGGCCGCTTGTCCTCGGGGCTGCTCGGTTGTGGGCTCCCTAAAATCACTTCGGAAAAATTGTCACATCAACAAAGTTCACAACTTTAGACCCCAACCGTTGGATAGTCTGTCTGTAGCGGGTGACATTCGGCCACTTATCCTTGGGCTGCCCAGCTGGGAGTGTTGATAAAGAGATGCTATTAAAATAAGAACCGAACAAATATAACACTAAATTCAATGAGTACAATTTTAAGTTGGTGTCGAATTGTGATAATCCTTATGTAATTATTACTTCCTTACAAAATAAAACATATAACATCATAACCAAAAGTTCATGTCAAAATTACGAAATGTTGTGAAGATCAAATTTTTATTTATTATTATATATATATATATATAATATTACTTTCTATATTATACTAAAAAAATTAAAATATAATTTTACAATAACATATAACATAATTAAAATATTCACATATACATATATTTATATATTTTACGGTACTGTATGCATATTAAATTTACATCATTTGGTACATATTATATTTTCTACACTAGAAAGAGAAAGAAATATTATTTATTTACAGTTTTTCCCTGATATACTGATCTTCAAGCATGTGGAGGAAAAAGATTATGGATAGAATTCACTTGGACGATTTGGGATAAATAGAAAGTGACTCCAATATGTCATTTAAGGATAACCAGTGCATTTGAAGAAGCATTTAAGAAGGTGATAGTAGAATTTCTAGTTCCTTGGAAGGTTACCAAATTGTTTACCGCATTAGTTTGTCATGCATTTCCTGGAATACTACTACTATATCAGCAAGGAATGGGTCGGGCATGTTAGAGACATTAATCTACGATAAGATTATAATATAAATTTTTTTATACATAACCATAAAATATGGAAGTGAGACAAATGTCACAAGAAAATATAACATGTCTTAATAAAATAAAATGAAAACTCATTTAAATCCATAAAACTTGGATCTCTATTTCATTAATAAAGATTTTGATTAATTTTGTAATAACTAGTCAGGATAACCTGAGTCTCAACATGGCCAATAAAGTAACTAAAAAACGTCTCCTCTTGAGTACTAACTACTCGTTTAAATCTCCAAGGTCATACCTCCAACTACAAAAATCAAATTTTTATTTATCATAAGTTTTAATTTGATATTAAGTCATATAATTGTGTAAATAAATAAGATCAGTGCATAACTAAAAATAAATATAATAAATAAAGATGACAAATACGTGATTGGAGATCAATATAAATAAATAAAAGAGGGTAAATATAAATTGAATAAATATGATCAGTGCATAATTGAAGATGAATATAAATAAATAAATAAGAACGGGAACTAAATACAATTTAGAATGAGGTTAGAGGCACCTCACTTCAAGTAAATATAAAAATAAAAATAATTATAAAGAAAAAAAAGTAAAAAGGTAAAATAATAAATGTCTCCTCCTTTTATCTTATTTATTGTGAAAGATATCTCAAGATTGTATTGAGACTTTGATAATATTTTTTTTTTTCCTGCACTCACACCACCTATTTTTTATACTAGATGAACTTGATGAATAATTTCAAAGCTATAAACTCTCTCTGTTTTTGGTTTTTACCTCCCCTTGCATTCCTTCACCCTTCAAATATTTATACTACTCAAATAATGATTAGTGTTAATTTTATTTTAACCAAATTCTTTCCAACTCTGTGTCAATACATTGCTAACTAAACATTCGTACCTAGTTTAGATAGACGTGCATTTATTGCCATTCTTTTAATGTTTATGTGCTTTTATTACATGTGTTTGCATATATATATATATATATATATATATATATATATATATATATATAGTTATTATATTT
>Ga0209389_1005034_pt1 | contig 11162 bp, 15 predicted proteins | sample CowpearedBW_FD_187526 | JGI IMG/M metagenome (GOLD analysis project Ga0209389, IMG submission 187526) | Root nodule microbial communities of legume samples collected from California, USA - Cow pea red BW (SPAdes) (version 2) | ecosystem: Host-associated > Plants > Roots > Nodule | place: USA... | reverse complement strand
TTTTCCTTTCCATCTAGCCAATCTTTTCTTTATTTTATCAACTACCTCTCTCCACAATACAAATCTCCTAGAGATGCCACCAATTGGCATACCTAAATAAATGAATGGTAAATGCATAACATCACAACTCAAGATTTCTGAGTATCTTTGTATAATGCCTTCCTCTACTTTTTGCCCTCCTATTTTGCTTTTAATGAAATTAACTTTAAGTCCAACAACTAGCTCAAAGCATCTAAGAATGCATTTTATGCCCAAAATATTTTGTGTGTTTGCTTCACACAAAAATAATGTGTCATCTGCATATTGTAACATGTTAACCTCTATCTCTTTGGTCCATACTTTTATCCTCTTTAATAATTTTTTCTTTACTACTTGCCTAACCATATCAGCCAGACCCTAAACTATTATGTTGTACAAGAATGGGGCTAGAGGGTCACCCTGTCTAAGACCCTTTGTAGGGTTGAACTCATGTGTTGGACTGCCATTGACCAAAACTGAGATTGTGGAAGATTTTAGGGACTCCTTTATCCAATTAATCCGTCTTATGCAAAAGCCTAATCTTTCCATCATGTAAAATAGAAAATCCCACCTGATTGAGTCATATGCTTTCTCATAATCCACCTTAACTACAATACATTTTTTCTTTTTTCTCTTGACCTCATCAATGGTTTCATTAGCAACTACAACACTATCAAGCAACCCTCTCCCCTTTAGAAATGCGGATTGAGTTTGATCGATGACCTTATGTAGAACACTCTTCAACCTTAAGGATAAAGATTTGGATATTATCTTATAGATGCAACCAACTAGAGATATATCCATGTATTGATCTAATCCTTGAGGGTTATTTCATTTAGGTACAAGAGCTATGAAGGAAGCATTACATCCTTTAGGCCACTTACCTATGCTATAAAAGCTATTAATTGCTTGCATTATATCCCCTTTAATAGAACCCCAAAATTTCTTAGTAAAGCTTAAATTAAAGCAGTTTGGACCATGGCTTTTATTACTTTCAGAATCCCACACTGCCTTCCTGATTTCATCTTCTGAAAATAAAGGTGAATGCATACTATGAATAATTTCACTCCATTCATTTTTGTTGCTAATTCTAAAAGTTGCACATGTTTTCTCAAAGTAATTTTAACCCTAAAAGTCCCTCGAGATTGGTGGAGTTAAAGTTGTTTTAGATCGGAAGAGCGTTCTCGATACTTTGTGAGCTTTTTATTCATGGGATGATCGCTTTATTTCATTTCAGATTTAGAAGTTGTTAACTAGTTTTTTGTTTTCTGTATTTTATAGATTTTTTTTCTCATTATCATGCTTATAATTCTTTTACCTAATAAACCCTAAATTCTAAGTTCATGTTATAAATTTAAAATCTTATCTTCAAGAGACAAAATTTTGAATACTTTGACAAATATATTCTTTTAATTCCATTTTTTAATATTTTTAGAAAATCACAAAATTGTAAAAAGAATAAAAATACATATTGATACTCATATCATTTATTCTTTGTTCGCTACTATAAGAGTGAATACTTGTTTTAGATTTAGTATTTAGAAAATAAAATGATTTTGGACTTGCTATGTAGAAATAAAATAGACAAAATTTAGAAATGTACTTAGAAGTTTTCTCAGAACAAATATATTGTGTTAAAAATTATCTTATCACATAGTTGTAATGAGTTGAATAATGCTGAAGACCCAAAAGATATGTGGTGGAGAAGATGATGCCTTTATCCTAGAAATTACAAAATCTCCTCTGTTTTTTTTAATAAAAAGTTTAGTAAATTAGAGAAGAGAACAAAAACATCATGGGAGGACTAGAGCCACAGCCCATGTGATAAAAGAGACATAATATTAGCTAAATCTAAATTCAGCTAACCCTAAACGATTTCTCAAGAAATTTTCCCTTTAAGATGAGGGTAAAAAGGAAAAACCACAAAAAATCATGTTTTGCATGTAATCCAAGATTAGCTAACCTATTCGCACATTTGTTGCCTTCTCTATAGATGTGTGTTACTGTTAGTTGCATGTTCTGTGTCAATGCTATACAAGTTTTCCATCTCTTTATAATATCCCAAGGTGCCATTTCCGGTTTAGCAAAAGCTAGATTCACTAGTGATGAATCACACTCCAACCAAAGGTTAGTCCATCCTCTATCCACTGCAATTTCAATTGCGATGATAGCCCACATCAGTCCAGTTTTAAATGCGACAACCCTTCCAATGAAGGCGCTAAAGCTTCTTAAGTATTTCGCATCACTTCCTCTGAATATTCCTCCACAAGTAGCTGGACTAGATGTTCCCTTTGCAGCACCATCAACATTTCATTTCACCATACTTGTAGTGGGAGGTTTCCAACAAATCCTTGTAATTTGTTGTTACTTTTTACGATGCACATTTACATTGAATATTTTTATGACAATAAAATCTTCTATATTATTGTGCATAGTTCCCCTAGAGATATTGCCTACCATCTTACAATTACTATTTAAAATAGAAAAGGAAGTAGACAGAGTAATTGGGGTGTCATATTTGGCATTGTTTCTCATCTTCCATATTATCCAAAAGATGTTGATGCAGGCCGCAATTCTTATATCTTTGAGCTGAGAGCTACATTGCTTCTCCATGAAATGTAATACATCATTTATGTTATTGCAAATTGTGTTCGTGTTGAACATTTCAGCCAACCATTTCCAACAGACTGATGTGACATTCCAATAGAAGAAAGTATGTTGAAGTGTTTCTTGATCAGCTTTGCATAAACCACATCTAGAGCATAAAGAAATGCCATATTGTTGCAAATTGCTGTCCAATGGGATTTTGTTTTGCAGGATTTTCCATGCCACCAAGCTTTTTGCTGGTGGAACAATTGTAACCCAAATCAATTTCACCAACCTAGGCCCTTGCATAGGTTGCTACAGAAAACCTTTTGTCGCCTTGGTGGAAAAAATTCCATCTGATTCCATCATCAAATTAGGTTCGTCTGGGAAGTCCCCAACATTAAGATTCTTTAGCCAATCATGCAGGAGAGGTAACCATTGCAAAATTGTAGTAGGCAAACACCATCCGCCATTCCAAGCATTAGAAGCCTTTGCTTTTAGATTAAGCATAGGAGGAACCTGTAAACATTCCATTAAGGGTTGAGAACCACACTAAAAATCTTTCTAGAAGCATATAGTTTTTCCATCCCCTAGAACCCATCTTGTATGTGTTAGTATCGCGCAGCGCGCAGCGGAATGTTTAGCGTTTGGACAAAAACCAAGAGGAGGGTGAATTGGGTTTTTAATAAAAATTGTGTTTTTAAAATTTTCCTTTTTAATATCAAAGATTAATTAACATTATTTCCTTTATTTTAGTAAACACAATAAAATAAAAAGAGTAGAGAAGAGAAAATTGCACAAAGTATTTATACTAGTTCGAATCAAAAGACCCTACGTCCAATTGTTAATCTCTAAAAAATGAAACTAACTCAATCACTAAAATAAACCAAACTTACAATCAATGATAAGAAAGATTAGGGTTTAGAAAAAACCTCTCTTGAATCACACAAGAGATGAAGACACCTCCCTTGAAATCCACAAGGGATGAAAACACCTTCCTTGAATCACACAAGGAATGAACACCTCCTTTGAATCACACAAAGGATGTCTGGCTTCTCCTAGCAACAACATCAACACTCAATCATTCAAGATCCCACTTGATGAAAGTTATCGCTCTACCCACACTAGGTTTTTCAAAGCCTTCCCACAGAGAGTTCTCAAGTACTCAGACTTCTCTAACTTTTTGTATTTGATAATGAAAGCCTACCACTTTATTTATAGAAGCCTATTTAGAAATTAGGTTAAGAATATGAAAAGTTAAGTCACAACTGCCATAGATAATCGATTATCATAAGTGATAATCGATTATCATAGAAACTTTTTCTAAAAACATTTTTCTCGCTATGATAATCTATTTTCAGTCAGGATAATCTTATCAGCAGGTGATAATCGATTATCAGTAGTGATAATCGATTATCACCGAGGCTTTTCTCAAAAATCAGTTTTAACTAAGATAATCGATTATCACTAAGAAGAATCGATTATTCCAGTGAGTTTTGCAAATAAATAAAATTTTCTTAGTGCTCTACTACTTGAGTTTTGCCTTTTGACTCTTGACATACTAATTTAACTATTTTAAATAACATACACATATTACAAGACCTAAATAACTCAACCCCTAAGTCTTTAATGTATCTCTTGAATCCAAGCATTCTTTTCAGTCTTCAACATTTTTTTATGCATCATCATCAAGTCTTCCATATTTCTTTATAAGTCACCATCATCATCAAAACTCCTTATTGAAGGAATATGTCCATCTTCTTCCTTTTGTCAACAGTATGTTCTGAGATATTAGTCAAATGAGGTTTCAACCCTAACAAAGTAGAGGATGTTATGTATTTTGCAAGCATAAACCTCTACTATTGAGAAATCTTTCTCTTATAAACTTGGCCCAAACAAATTTTTCAAACTTGAATTCCCATGCCAATTTTAGCAGGGTCGTTTGATTTCTCAAATTTAAATAAATGATTCACATGCCCTTTTCTTGCTTAAGTCTGCATATTTTGTTCCATTTCATTGTCACTAAGCCTCTGTCATTGATGCTTCCAGTCCAAATGAAATTTCTAATCCACCTCTCTATGTCCTTAATGAGGTGTTTAGGCCATTTATAAATTATGAATGAGTAATTCAACAACCCTCCTACGACAGAGTTTACAAGTTGTATTCTCCCCATCATGCTCAACAATTTTCCTTTCTAGTTCTGTAGTTGTGTCTTCACTTTAGTTGTAAGGTGATTGAAGAAGGTTGGTCTAGGAACCCCTTTGAATATAGGAACCCCCAAATAAAGAAGAGGTCTATCCTTTTTGAAACCATGTGATATGTCTCACAAAATTAGAAAAGTGAGTTGTGGCTTTTTCCCCAACATAAAAATTACTTTTGTCCTTATTGACACGTTGCCTGAAGCCAAAGCATATTGGTCCAGAATATTATTTAGGGCAATTAGAGATTTCTTTCGTCCACTACAGAAGGTAAAAATGTCATCACCGTATATGACGTGAGAAGGAACAATCTTCCCATATGAGCTAGTCATATGTTTTACTTGGTTGCTTTGGAAAGCATTTTCCAGAGCTCTGCTAAGACCTTCTTAAGCTAAACAAAATAACAAGGGTGACAGTGGATCACCTTGCCTAACTCCTTTTTAACATTTGAAGTATCCAACAAAATTGCCATTCACCCTAACCGACAAGTTGGCTGATTCCAAAATTGTTCTATCCAACTACAGAATCTTATGTTGAAACCAAATGCCACTAAGCTGGATATGAGGTAATTTCAGTCAATGGTATCAAATGCCTTTTGGATATCCACCTTCAGTGCCACACATCCCCCAAAAGCTTTCCTGTCTAAAAGATTGATGGCTTCTGAGGCAGTGATGATGTAATCTTTAATGTTTGTACCTTTAAGAAACCTCTTTTGATGTTTGGAGATATTCTATCAGCTATCGGTGGCAACATATCAGCTAGAATCTTGGATATGATTTTGAATCTAAAATTGGCCAAAGCTATAGGTCTAAAATAAGAAATTTTGACAACATTTATGGTTTTCAGAATTAGAACAACGACATTGCTATTCATCCCAAGCATGATCCAATTTTGTAGGAAAAATTGTTGTATAACAGTAAAAAAGTTGTTTTCGGTTTTGCCATAATTTGGAAGAACTTCGTGTTTCGATCACCATGCAAAAACCAATTTAGGTTGGCCTTTTCTTTCCAGTCAATTTCCTCCATATGCAACATTTCATTCAGTTTATCTTATAACTTTTGTTCTTGCAACACTAAGTCTTCAGAGTGCCCTTGTTGTAATTTTGTCTGAACTTCATTTAAAGCAAGTTGTAGGCTAGAAATTTGATCCTGTATATTCCCCACCTTATCTATGTTCCATTCCCTCAATGCTGTTTTAAGAAATTTTAATTTCCTCTGTAACACCAACATAGGACATCCTACAATGTGTGTAGCCCAGATTTTTTCCACGAGCGTTTGACAGTCTTCTCTCTCAGCCCACATTTCAAACACCTTTATCCAACCTCATGTCAATTAATTGTCTTCCTTTTCTGCCATTAGTCCAAGTAAACAATTGTCCCCTTGTAGGTATATCCATCATGCCACTATTGTTGCACCAACTGTGAAATTCTTCACATGAGAGCTTATGTGGTCTTATTCCTCCTTTTCTCTCCTCATTTGAAATAATTGCATTGAAGTCTCCAAACACAACCCATGGCCCTGATAACCCTTGTTGAAGGCTACCCAAAGTTGACCACAAGATCCTTCGGTTAGTGTATGAGGTAGCACCATAAACCCCCGCTAAGAAAACTGAGCAGTTCTCCCACTACACCTTTACTGCAATAAATTGAGTATCATAGCCAATAACGTCACATTTAACATTATTTTTTGCAAAAACCCATATAGAGGGTAGCTTGTTCCCACAATCATTGATCGCTTGGACTTACAATCCTAAGTTAGACCAAAATGAATAATTTATTTTTTGCAGCTTGACCATAGGTTCTGTAACAAACAAGAGATCCACGTTGGAGTCTTTGGTGATTTTTTTTAGGTAGTTCCTTGTGCTTGAATTACCTATGCTATTGGCATTCCAATACATTAATTTAAAAACCATTATTGCTTTTTACTACCTACCTTCTCAAAGGCTTTTTGTTCTTTGGAGGTCTTCCTTTTTTCTTGGTGACAAGTTGAAATGTGACTTCATCTTCCCCTTCCGATATGGAGTCATCTTCCACCTCTACTCTATCACCCCAAAACTTTGAGATGAGTATTCCATCTTTCTGCATAACTATCGATGTTTGTTTTTGTTGTACATGATCTCCTTCCCCACAAAAATCTTCTATTTGTGTTTCCCTCAGAAATTGAACTTCAGTTGTTTGTTTTTCCTATGGAGTTGTTATTTGTTGTTGGATTGTTTTTTCCTTATCTTCTAATAAAGCAGAATTTGGATGGGGTACACCTTCATTAGGGTGATGAATCACAATATTTATCTTTAATTCCCTGTTGGAGTTAATCTTTGTTTGTGAATTAATGTGTTGGCTATTGTAATCAATTTCTTGGGTTTGGGCTTGTATTTCTTTTTCTCTGGTTACCTCTTTGGTATTCTCTAATCCATGCGGTTGTGAATTTTCTTTATCCTTGTCCATGAGAGTGCTACTATCATGAATTTGTTGTTTTGATGCATCCTCAATTTTTGTTGTATGTTCATGCTTACTATCTTTTTCCCCTTCATTGTTGACCCCCTTAAACAAACTCTTTTTTTTTTGAAGTGTTCCCCAACGGTTTCTTTTGACCTTTTTCCCCTATGATATTATGTTCACACACTGACAGCGAATGACCAATTTAAATGAAATATATGTGCTGTTTTGTGAGATTTAACAGATTGAAACAATTTAGAACATAAATTATGCAGATTTTGACATTTTAAGTGAAATCTATGTGTTAAATTTGCCAATTTAGCTAACTGAAATTCTAGCAGTTTTCAAATTATGCATATTTTTATCATTTTAAATACAACACACACATGATCTAATAAGATTAACAAGCCAAATAGATATCAACATATATTCTGTATGTCAAGAATACCTAATTCAATTATAAGCTTATTAAATCTATCACGTGCAAGTGGTTTAGTGAATAAATCCGCCAATTGATTTTCAGTTTTCACAAACATGATTTCAATATCACCTTTTTGAATATGATCTCTTATGAAATGATGCCTAATTTCAATGTGTTTAGTTTTAGAATGCTGGATTGGATTCTTAGTTAGGTTGATTGCATTTGTATTATCACAATAAAGAGGTACCTTCTCTAGCTTTACACCATAATCCATAAGTTGATGCTTCAACCATATGCTTTGAGCACATGCATGTCTAGTTGCTATGTACTTAGCCTCAGCTGTAGAGAGTGCTACACATGCTTGCTTCTTGCTATTCCATGAAATTAGGCTTGATCCAAGTAGATGGCATGTACCACTTGTGTTTTTCCTATCCAATTTGCACCCTGCATAGTCAGAATCTAAAATACCACTAAGAACAATGTTAGATTCCTTAGGATACCATAATCCAACATTAGTTGTTCCTTTCAGATACTTGAGAATCCTTTTTGCAGCTTTGAAATGCAATTCCTTTGGATTGGATGGAAACCTTGCACACAAGAAAACACCAAATTGTATATCTGGCCTACTAGCAGTTAGATATAGCAAGGAACCAATTAACCCTCTATATTTGGTTGAATCAACTTGTTTTCCAACTTCATTTGCATCTATAAGGTAGTTTGTAGCAATTGGAGTGCCAGCCTCTTTGCAATCCTCCATTATAAACTTTTTCAGTAGGTCAAAACAATATTTTGACTGGCTTAAAAATATCTCATGCTTGAGTTACTTCACTTGCAACCCTAGGAAGTAGGTTAACTCACCCATCATAGACATCTCAAATTCTCCCTATATCGCTGCAACAAACTCTTCACACATGGAGTTATTATTTGATCCAAAAATTATATCATCTACATATACTTGAACCACATATACTTGAACCAGTATTACATCACTTGCATGCTTTCTAATGAAAAGTTCTTTATCAACAACACCTCTGTAAGACCCGAGAGATTTAAATAATTAATTAAATAATTATTTAATAAATGCAGGTAGTAGAAGCCATTAAGACATTAAATACGGAATGTTATGTCATGGAATAGTACTAGCTCAAGTAGTTGAGAGTACTTGACTGTGTGAAAGGACTTGGGTTGAAGTCCTATGTATGCCAATTGTGTGTTATATAAATTAGTATTCTTTTTAATATATGTAGATCATGTTGTGAGATATTATAATAATTGAATCATATGAGTTAGCATGAAATATGAATTTGGTTGAATGGTTGATCATTGATTTGGCATTGACATGGTTGTGAGTTCAAGCCTTGGAGAACCCAAATTAAACTTTATTTTTATTGTTTTTAGTTTTGGCTTGAAGTTGAAAGGTTAAAGGAAACCCTAGCAAAACTAGCAGCCAAGGGTGGCTGGAAAACAATCCATTAAGAGTGCTTGAATGATAATTAACACCATTAATAGGACATTTTCGTTTTAGCACTTGAATCCACCATTAAAACACTATTAAAAAGCAAATTGAGGGAAAGAAGAAAGGTTTCTGCAGCTGTCATTGTGGGATAGGTAGATAAGTGCAAAAATCAGTGAGTATTGAGAGTCTGAGTGGACGTTTGAGGCTAAATTGAGAGAAGTCCAAGAAGGCTAGTGGTGAAGCAAGGGAGAACCAAGGGATACTCAAAGCTTTACGCAAAGGAAATCAGGTTAGGCGAGTTAATTTTGTGTGTTGTATGTCATTTATATGTTTCCGTGCTATTCTGGATGATATGGGTTGTTTAATTTGGAGTTTCATTGAATTTTGTCGCATTTCTGGAAATTCCAAAAACCTCCTGGCGGTGTTGAAGGCCTACCAGGTGACTCATGCCTCCAGAACCATTTTCTAGGTTTTCTGCTATGCACCACCTGGCGGCTATGTGCTGTCCGCCAGGCGACACAAACTGGCTGGCCCAATTCTCTTGGATTTTTGGTATTTTTGTGATGTGGGGATGTTTGGAGTGATTCTTATGATATGAGAATAATTGATATGATGAATTGTTATCTGTAAATGCTTGATTTGTGGAACATTGCATGAACCTTCACTTGAATTGGGGATTTAGGGTTCGTGTAGGATTAGGATTGAGAAACATGGATGATCTTTGTGATTGGTGCAATGTTGGTGTGGAATCAACGTTAACATGATTAGATTATGAAAACTGGATATTGTGTGCACATGAAAGCCTGTCAGTCTGAATGTGGACTGAGATTGTGGTGTCTATGAATCCTGTGGGATGCGAGAAAAAGTGGCAGAACCCAAAATGGGCACGAACCGCCTGGCGACACATCAGGGCAGAGGGTGTCTTGAGATGATTTCTGCGAGTTATGTTCTTTAGGGTTCGCCGGTGAATTTTTCTATGCAAATTAGGTTAGTGGGCAGGGTTTCCTCATTTGAATTGGGTGAGGGTGAACATTTTAATGTGTGTAAGGGAGAGTTGATGGGAATCAAAGGCAAAAAATATATTATAACTGTGAAATGGGGTAATGGCATGGGTGGGAGTGGGTGCACATTGTATTGCAAATCAGTATCAGATTATGATGTCACATAAAGAGTAGGGAAGGAACTTTACTTAAAGAATAACTAAGGAATAGGTAAGAATAGATAATAAATGAGATAAGATGCAGGTAAATTAGAGATTTTGCTTGGACGACCATGGTGATATTTTTTTTATTTTGGGATATTTGTGTAACTTACGATAGTAGTGTTGTGTTTAGTGGATAGTGGCATGTTTCAATTAACAAATCTAGGAGTGTATGTTATGCATAGTAATGATTGATTTAGTGACATGATTAATTGTGTGTCTGGTAATCTAGATATGAAATTGTGCCTAGAGTACCATATTTGTATTACAATTGTTGGTGTGTTATATGATTGGTGTCTTTGGAATCTGTTTAAGTGCCAAAAACCAGTAGCAGTTGCGCTACTGGTATGGTGCCTGGCGGCAGGTAGCGAGCCGCTAGGCGGTAAGGTCTTGAAACAGTGGCAGAAGCCACTAGCTAGGAATGGCACCTGGCGGCAGGTTTGGGTTCGCCAGGCGGTGATGGAACAGCGCAATTCTTGTTTGGTGCTTGGAGCCTAGCGGTGAGTGTTGACTGCATAAGTCCAAAAGTACTTAGGTAGTGAATTTTCATTTAACATAGTTCTAGCTAGTTACTCAAGTGACCTATTTTTCCTTTCAACAACACCATTTTGTTGTGGGGTTCTTGGTGTAGAAAAAATATGCTTAAAGCCATGATTTTCACATTATCTTGGAATTTTGAAATTTCCCTCCATGGTCACTTCGAATAGACACTATCTTGGAACTCTTTTCATTTTCTAGCATCTTGGCAAGTCTTTTAAAAGCATGAAAAGTGTCATTTTTGGCAGCTAAGAACAAAGTCCATGTGTACCTAGAGAAATCATCAACTATGACTAATGCATAAAGATTGC
>Ga0209389_1005033_pt1 | contig 11162 bp, 10 predicted proteins | sample CowpearedBW_FD_187526 | JGI IMG/M metagenome (GOLD analysis project Ga0209389, IMG submission 187526) | Root nodule microbial communities of legume samples collected from California, USA - Cow pea red BW (SPAdes) (version 2) | ecosystem: Host-associated > Plants > Roots > Nodule | place: USA... | reverse complement strand
GTCTTTGGCCTCGGGTGGCACTGAACCGGGGCCAAATAGTTTAATTAGGGCACAAAAACGCGAACCCCTCTACTTCTTCCTCGCGCGCCGCTGCATCTTCTCCATCTTCTCCATCTTCTTCCTCGCGCGCACAGAACCATATGGGAACCCTAAACGCTAGCCACCGTGAAACTCCATTGCGAACGCGAACCACCACTGCGACGCAAAAATAGGGCACCAGATCTGCAAAGCGGCGACGCGATCCACCATGGCAGCACCTTTTGCGAGATCGCCATCGCGCTCCACTAGAGGAACCACCGTCGAGATCTCTGTTGCTGCAGAAAGCCACCGTCACCACAACAGAGGTCGTGAATCTGCACCGTCACCGGACCTGTCTTCTCGCCGTTCGTCGCAGTGGCGCCGATGATGGCTTGCAGTGGTGGTTCGCGTTCATCGCTGCGACAATGGTGGTTCGTCGATAGGGGATTCTGGTTCGCGTTCATTGCTGGGATGGGGGTTCTGATCTGGCTCGCGTTCTGGTTCGCGTTCGCGTTCTGATTCTGGTGTTGCAGGGATGAAAGTATTCTAGTTCTGGTTTGACGTTAGCTGGCTTTCAGATCTGTGCCGTGAAAAATTTAATTAAAAAAAATATTTTTATCTTATGGCTTCGGTTCTCATGGACCCGGGGCAGAAAAGGGACTCTCTGGATTCGGGTAACAACCGTACCTTTTGGCCTCACCCCAATATGCTCAGTTCCAGACCTGAGGCAAAATGAGAAAAATAACCGGGGCAAAAAGCCCTTACTGCACTGGTGTACATTTCACAATATCACCATGAATTCAACCATTAGAGAAACTTGTTATCATATTCCATCCATAAGAATGAAATTACCCGTTTATAATTCCATATTTTAAATTGCAACCAATTCTCCATACATAATCACCAAATAATGAGAACAAGGCTTAACACCGCCTTACATAAAAAAACGTAACCCAAAATGCATTTCACAATTCCTCCATTCCATAACTGAAGAATATCAAGAAAATGATTTAGCATCCCTTACACCAAAATCCCAACCTTCTTTTACCATAAGGATAAACACTTCTTATCTCATTTCCAAGACATTCATCACATAATCAGAGATACAAGGTGAAATACATGAAATTCTTGCATAATGCATCCATACATTCAATGCATTCAAGAAAGCAACCAAATATATTCTAAACATGACACCTGAGCAATTATAAAATAATATATAAAAATATTTGTTTTAAATGCACACATAAGGAATCAAACCCATGATCATCAATCCCTTGACAAGGCCCTAACCAACTATGCTACTCTCCACCTTTGTTTATGACCTTGCATATCAATTCAATTAATATTCCTCGCATCCAATTATCCCTTAGAATTATAATTATTTTCCTAGGTTTTAATTATCCCCAAACAGAAAATTTTCATCCTCGAAAATTTTGCTTACCAAGAAACATATATGGATATGACTTCTTCATGTTGTCTTCTTATTCCCAAGTTGCTTTTTGTGTCCCTTCATCCCAAAGCACCTTGACAGTACGAATTTATTTTCCTCAAAGGTTGTTTGATTTGCACGTCTAGAACTCGCATCGGCCCAACGTCTAGGGTTAAGTCTTTTCTAATCTGAACTTCGTCCTCCTCCAGCACATGTGTAGGATCTGAGACGTACTTCCTCAGTTGCGATACATGGAACACGTTATGTGAGTTTGCTAGTTGTGGTGGTAGTGCAATCTCATAAGCTACTAGACCAATCGTCTTGTTGTACACTCAAAACCCTTACCCATCTATTGTACATGTTCCACACTTTATTGGCAACTTTACAACTAAAAAACAAATGACTTATACTTTATTCTTTATCCCCACAAAGGGCACAATCATGATTGTTTAATAAAAATTCTCTAAGATTGAGGTTGACCTTTGTAGGTACACTATTTGACATGACACACCATGCTAAATGAAGTGCGGATGGAATACCTTTAACCTTCCATAGACTATCGAAGACTACTGATAATTCTCCAATTGGACTACTTTGAAGCTTTGTATATGCCAATTTGACTGTGTATACATTATCATCTCCATCCACCCACTCCCACGTATCTTGGTGACTCATATCTAGATTTATCCTTTCTATATCTTCCATAGAAAGTTGTAGTTGAGGCTTCTCCCATTCGAACCATTGTCTGTTCCAACAAAAATTTCATTCCCATTTATCCTTTTCCCAGTTATCACATTCACTAATAGTTATTTCTCTTGTTAGAATTTGCATATAATCTTGGGTATGAATCTTTAAACGCTCTTTCACCTTATCATACATCTTTCCAAAAATTTATTGTACTCTAGGGCCTACCCTCTAAGTCACACTTTTATCAAACCAAGTTTTCTCTTCACCATATCCACATACCTTTCGAGGATCATACAACCATCGAGATTTCTTTTGCCCACACTTTTTATCATCCAAACTCCTCCATGATCCATATTTTGAATCTAAAATATCCTTTCATAATCCCTTCTCTTCCGTGCATAATCTCCTCTTCCACTCAACCAAAAGTGCCACATTGAATAGTTTTAGGTCCTTAATGCCAAGACCCCCTCTCCCTTTGATTTACCTACCTTTTAACCCATGCTATTCTGCTATCAGTTTCACCCAACCCCATAAAAATTCCTTTGTATTCTTATGATGTATTCACTAATGCATGTTGATAATTTAAAGAAAGACATATAATAAGAGGTACAAATGTAAGGACAGAACTAAGTAGGAACACTTTACCCGTGAAAGATACAAATCTTCCTTTCCTCAGATAATTTTTGCTTAATTGGGTTCCAAAATTGTTTTTGTCTTGGGTTACAAATCCTCCTACACTCATCATGCCAAGGTACTTGAATGGGACCTTCATCAAACCACAATTTAGAATAATAGAGCTTCTTTGTTCTTACCTCAGAGTGACACTGATGAACAAATGTCTATGTCCTTTGTGGTACCCCGATACTGGGCTTCTCACCATATCAGTATAACAATGCTACAAATTTATCTATCTCTCACACCGGCTCCGCTACTTTGTCTTCTCCCTTTCATAACTCAACATTTGTTCTTAATAACTTATGGCACGTTCCACGCATTCTTAGCGTCTCAAAATTCGCTCAAGACAATAACATTTATTTTGAATTCTTCCCTAACTACTACTGTGTAAAATACTAGGTAACCAAGCAGATCCTTCTTCGAGGAACGCTTAAAAATGGCATCTATATTTTTCCTTCTCTGCTACTATATATCATATATATGCTTTCTTGATGCTTTCTCACGTTTTACTTGGACTTTTTTGTTGCACTTTCATTATATTTTTACGTTTTAAAGCTCTTGTGCAAAATCAATTAGGCACTAAAATACAATCTATCTAAACTAACAACGCAAAAGAATTCTTAGCCTTTCAAAAGTTTCGTTATTGCACAACCAAACACGGAGTAATGTTTTTTTTTTCAGTTAAGTTAGTTGCTCCCGAGGCTTATAAGTTATACCTACATGTGCATGAACGAATCATCACGTCATTTTTCGAAACCCCGCTTCTTGCTCTTTGTTCAAGGGATTCTTGAACTCCATGGCTTCCACTTCTGGTACCGACGCTGTAAGCGCCACTACCTCTCGTCATTTCTTTTCTTTCTTTATTTTTCTTTTGGCTGTCTTGGGTTGTGGTTGTTATGAGTATATGCTGGTTGAGTTTTAGGATATTACTTTCTTGATCTTTGTTGGTTGGAGATTGTACTTGTTCATGCATGGTGAGCACTGGAATTTTGCATGGGTAAAAGGGATTGTGCTGTTTATATAGCTCACTAAATGATATGCTTTTAAAAAGAGACAGAAGTTAAATCATGATTGTGATGCAGGCTAAATCAAAATCTGAAGATGCCTCTGGTGTAACAACAGGAATAATCTTGTCACTGCGTGAGAGGTATTTCACGGCATAGATGGTGTGATGCATATTGTACTATGCCAAGATCGCAGTTTATAATTATTTGGGTCTAAAATATGTTTTTGATTTTTGTATTTCGCAGTCTTCAGAACAGTAAGGATACACTTGTGATGTGCCAAGTACGTTTTATAGTTTGCAATCTTCTTTCTCATGTTTACAGTTTTTCTGCGTGAAAGAATTTGAGCTTTGGTCGTTTAAGGAAGCAAACTTTAGTTATAACTGATGTAATTCAAGACTTGAATTCATGACAGATTCGCAAGTCTGAGGGTTGTTTCGGTTTATGTACCTTTTTCTTGCTTAGAAATAGGACAAGAATTTTTTTACAAACACTGTTCCTCACCATCTTTCACCTTCTCTTTTTCTTTGGAAACACATAAGTTAACTTTTGTACACACCATCTTATCTTTATAAAAGTTGTCAAAGAATTTTTTTCTTATAAATATTGACAAGAACATGCATGTCCAGAATGAACTTGAGGCTGCAAAATTGGAGATTCAGAATTGGCATTCTACACTTAAAAATGAGCCTTCTTTACCTGCTGGGATCACTTCAGGTTTGTTTATGTATTAATTGTTTAAGAACGAAATTTTTTTACAATTATTTTCTATGCACATTTATACCTGAACATTGTTTAATCTTTCTTCTTTTTAGATCCCAAAGTGTTGAATGATTATCTTCAGAGCTTGAAATCCTCTGTAGCGTCTTTAAAACAGCAGGTTTAGAATCTAGTTTTCCATTTTATTCTTTTTCAAAATAATTCATCATCAATTCATTCGGCTTCACTGTCCTTTATCACTCTCTTACTTGTTATCAGATTGAGAAAGCAAAGAGAAAGGAAGATGCATTCATGGTAACATTTGCCAAACGAGAAAAATATATGAGTGAGTTGAAGGTAATAAAACCTTAAATAAGGTTAATGTCTGTTACTGCATTAGCATTAGCATGATTGTGTATATGCATCCTTCTTTCCGGCATCAACTTCAAGAAACTATACTATGAAGGAAGTAGAAAAAAAAAATATAAAGTGCAGTCTTTTAAGCTCTAATCCTTTATCATTTAAATATAACAACAAAAAACATCAAAATAATTGTCTCTATAAGGTTTCACTAGTATTGGATCCTATTGTTTTTGTTGTTTCTGACGTTCGTTTTTGTATTGCTGTTCTTATTTGGCTTTCTTCTTGCTTATTGTTGTCTGAAATCTTCTACACTCCAGTCTGTTGAGCAAGATCTGAAAGTGCAACTCAAGCCGCCATCAATGGAGGTAAGTTTATAATATAGCATTTAGCGGATCAATGAAATCTATATGGTTGCTGATGATTCTTCTTCATGCAGTTATTTAGAATCTACTGCATCATTTATTTGATTATTTGCAAATCGATAACCTAATTGAGTTGTTTAAAATTTTAATGTATCCCAATTAGGCTAGTTGTGTTAACAATCTTCTATGATAAATAGAAAATCAATTTAAAATGCCGATGTAATATAATGAAATTTTTTTTGATAAGAATAATTATAATATAAAGATAAATTTGTGTGTATTAAAATCATATTAAGTTTTCATTTCTTTAGATCACTGAATTTGTTCTTATTTGCTACTTGTTCGTGACATCTTTGTTTATATCATCTCACGTGTAGCTCGAAATTTAATGTGGCAATTTGATGTATCTTGTATTCTATTTTTGTTCTTTTTTATTCTTAGAATGTTACAATGCCTTCATATTGTTTGGAATATGATTTTCAGGCGAAGAGGTTCTTACTTGATCCAGCGGTTCGTGAAGAGTTCACCCGATTAAAGGTTTGTTATTCAACTTCGCTTTGACTCTTTCTCTGTCAGGCACACACACAATTGGTTGTTTTTTCGGTTGTTATGGGACATAGATTTGTATTCATGGTTGTTACTCCTTACAAGATTTGTGATCTGATAATAGAATTTAGTTGACGAGAAGGATAGAAAGGTAAAAGAGTTGGAAGATGAAATTACAGCTTTAAGTTTTACTACCCAAAGCAAGGAGGGAAAGATGCTGATAGATAAATGTAGAAAACTGCAGGCCGAAAATGAGAAGCTTGGAGAAGCAACTTCTGAGGAGAAGGTGCTTCTGTCTTTCCCCCATTTGTGTTTTATTCGTAACATGAAGTAATGTAACACTAGCATGCATGTATCCAACTATAAAAATAAGGCTTAATTGGTATGGTATTCATTGTTACTGAATTGATGTTTAAAATGTTTTCATTCTTCATTTTTGTTTCCTCTTGGTATGCAGATACATGAAATAGAGTCCAAACTTGCACTGCAGAAGTTACAGAATTCACAACTTAAAAGTCACTTTGAAGGTTTGTTATTCGATGGAATTCATTTTTTTGTTGTTTTGGGCTCATGCACCAGCTACATGGAAACTTCTGTTGTTTTGTGCTATAAAATCAATCATTTGAAGTGTATGGAATGCCAGGAATACCGTCATAAATGTGCTATCTTTTGGATGATTTTAACATGATGTTAAAATGCTTGTAGGAATTGGGATAGAAGTGTGTGTCTTATATTTTTCTTGAGAATAACTAGAGATTGCAGGGATTAAAAGTTATCTGTAGACCTTCATACTTTTGCAATATATTAAACACTAGTACTTGACATTGACTTCAGGATTGCAGAAGCACATGGAAGGACTGACCAATGATGTTCAAATATCCAATGAAATAGTATTCACTTCTTTATCTTATTCTCCTTTTTTTTTCTTTATTTAGAGATTGCAGAATATTCTGTTATAAAAATGCCTGACTGGGTCGTAAGAAACAATTTGTGAAGAAATGGTGAATTTTTTGTTCTCGATCCCTGCAATAAAAGGAACTCAACCATTGTGTTGTGAGAGAGGTTTACAAAATAAATAACTGATATGAATTAAATAAATAATTATAAAGATTAAAAACATTCGGCATTAAACTGTTAATATAATATCCTCGAAATAAAAGTTTGATAGGATGAGTTTGTTTATTTATTTTTTATTAACTATAAAAGGCTAAACAATATCCCACTCCGTGAAATGTTCTCTATGGTTTGTGCAGAAAATATTATCAATATACCAACATATCTCAGACAAAATAATTTTTTTCTGGTTTCTTCTTCATGAAAGATTTTGCTTCGACATTTTATTAAGGAAATTGAATGCTTACAAATTAGCAACTGACAATGACATGTATATTGTGAATATTAAATTATACATTTGAAATGTGAATCTTTCGTGATTTTATTCTTACTACGTTACCCATCCAAGGAAAATTTTACTTTGACATGTTTATTTAAGATATTGAGTGGCTTACGGATAATCAAATATTAACGCGATATATACGTGCATATCAAGATTTTAATATTTTAAATTTTAAATATGAATATCATTTAGATCATAATCTCTCTCCCAGCACATGAAAAATGCTACATGCCTTCCGTAAATCCTAATATATCTTAATTTTTTTCACTTAAAATTTCATTTTTAAATTCAGGCATCGTGGTGCAAATTCATTGAACCCCAAGAGCTTGGCTGTATAGCGTGATTCTTGTGTACTGTTGGAATAGCTTGCTCTAAATGAAGACGTTAAAAATTTGACAATTACCCGATATTTTTTATTTTATAACCAAAAACAGTTACAATTAATTACTCTTGGTCAATACATGCAAATTTATATTTTACAATCCAACCAAAGATGGATTACCTAAGATGGATTTCATTCCAGGTTCTCATATTACAAGATAAGATTGAAGAGAAGGATCGGGAAGTCCAAAGACTAAAGAACGAGCTTCAACAGAAAAACTTGGAGGATGAAGATTTGATGCAGAAATGACAACAATGAGACAATTGCTGGGGTGCTGCAAACTAATTTGACATTATAGTCTTTTACAGGAAACCATTTTTTCATTTTTTTTTACTCTTGTATATTAGATCATTAACTGTTGATGTTCATAAGGATGCTTCTGCTTTGAATGGAAATATAGTTGAAGATGGTATACTACATTTCACTACTTTACTCATGGTTTAGGGTTTAGGTTTTGCATTTTTAAAAGTAGCTTTCTATGTGAGTCAGTTTCAACGAGACCATCCCAAACCTGCAGTGCCAACATTTCCAACTGGTTGAATAGGTTCTACCAAGCCCTTCGTAGAGCTTCCAAGCCCCTCCCCCTGCACAAAACATATAAAACAGTTATTCTACAATCATAAACCCGAACCATTCAACAAATATGTGATTCGACTCGGCGTTTATTCATGGTCTAATGGTGTGATGAGAAAGGTTCCTAAACAAGGTACGACTATTTTCTTATGGATAGTGTAATTATAGATTGTCATGTAAAAATCATATTTGAAATGATTTTTAATAATTGACGATGGAAATATTATTCTTTTGTTGGTGTATGAAAATTAAACTTTTATTTTTCATAGGTGTTGGTGGCTCATTACAAGACCTACCACATTACCAAATTCCAATACACCTGTCTTTCTCATGGTGTGGCGCTTTTTGAGCTATAAGTTTATGGCATAGGAAAAACTGAAATTATAATGAAAATTCTGAAGATTTAAGAAAAAAATAAAGTATGAAGATACCTCTTTCCAACCCATGCTTTTCAGAAGTTTTCTGGCATAACTACCTGCTCCAAATGACATCTCCAAGGCCTCTGATGCAGCTTCTTGAGGACAACCAGCATCAGGTGAAGATGGCGTATTATAAACATCTGACAGATTCTTCTGTCCTGGACCCGTGCCAAAGCCACCATGCAATATTCTTCTTTCAGCAGCCCTATCTCTGTATTGATGTTTAATTTGCTGTAGGAGCAAACAAAAAACGAGTTGAAGGTTAACCGATTCTGGATATATCCTTACATGTGGTCAATTGTTCTATAGAAATGTGATCATGGAAGAAGGGAAACACAAGTTTAGAGCCTTTATCTCTATGTTTTCTCTTTCCTATTCGATCCCTTTAACTTCCCTAACCCACAACTCTTATTGAAGAGCTCACTTTCCACTCAGTTATGTTATGAGAAAGGAAGATTTATAAGCCATGGCCCACTTGTTACATATACTACTTTTGTCATCCTAAGTGCTTTCTCGAGAAGTTGTGCATCCATTTATCTACTATAAAATTAAGAAAAATGCAGCGATTTGTTTGATTTCTACATCAGACTACACACCTTAGATGCAGAGGGCTGACTTGGTAACGCAGACAAATCCTTCTCTACAGGGATATCATCTGAAACTGAAGCAGAGCTTTCACTGGACTTGGAGAGCTGAGTGGTTTTTCTAGTAGGTGATAGCTGGGGAAAATCCCAATGTTTTGTTGGATTTGAAGAATCATAAGTTGATAATGAAGCCATATATTTTGCACTAGGATTTCGCAATCTGTACACTTGTCCTGGTAAAAGAACATGATAAGCAATGTATTTATAGCCCAGGTTGTATTTCTAGCTCTATCATTTTACTGAAAATTCCAATACTGCTTCATTTTAAAACTGCTCACTCATCCATGAGAATGAAATTTATGACAGGTTGTATCGGAAAGATAAACAAGCAAGAAAGTTTTTCATTTTTTGAATTACATGTGAGTAAATGCCTTCATTATCACTTTTTTAATACTTAAATCTCCTTATTAAGGATGACAAAATTCACACTTGTAGATATCCACAAGTAAAATCTGCTATATCAAACAAGTACGTTTAATGGATACTAGTGAACAATGGGCATGAATATTTTAGTTACCTGCCTGTTAATGGGGCAGGCAGAGGTATCACAATATTTAATCGGCATATACCCACATTTGATTTTAGTGTTTTTTTCTTCTGGAATAAGCTATCAGAATAAAGTCACTGACAAGGAAAATGCTAAGAATTGAGAAGAATGATTAATAATTTTATTATAAATATTTACGTTTCTATTTAGACCTGTAGAATTAAAATTGTTTTTGAAGAGATTAATTTTATTTACACTTATATTTTGCAATGCTATATGAATTTACTTTTTAGAAAGATTAATTTTATTTGAACTAATATTTTATGATGCAATTTTATTTGGATTATACTTAAAGATCAATGTTTTATAAGTTTATATCTTAAAGAAAAAAATTAAATAATCTTATTATTTAATTTTAAAAGTGCCTATTATTAAAATATTTTAAAAAAGAAAAAAGAAAAGAATCCATGGATATCCACATGTATAAAATAATCTACCGGGTACCTGAGAAATAATAGTCACCCATTGTCATCCCTACTCGTGACAGGGTGTTTGATAAGTACTAACAAGTACTAGAGTAAAATGCAAACCTGTTCTAACTCGTACCAGATCTAAATGTGCTTCACAGATGGGAGCAGATCTTAATTTCCCTCCACTAGAAGGGATAGATGGATGTTGTTTTGCAGATGGTTTCACCAATCTTCCAACCAACCTCGCCACTTTATCTTTTTCATCTCTTTTGGATCTCGTAACCATTTCCCAATCCCACAAGTCCACAATTGGAACCTCTAAAACCAAATCTTTCCCTGATTCAGTAACTTGACCATATTGAGCTCGCCATTTCTCTTCATCCAACAACATACCTGTAAAGATAGATCAAGACTATTTAAGAGATAGACCAAGTCTATTTAAGAGATAGTCAAGTCGATTTAATACCTTCATCTATGGTACTTTTATCAGCTATGTCACATTCATCCTCCATGTCCGGGACCCACTCACCCTCTTCCAGTTCATAAGAATTGTTGTAAGCTACACCTTCATCTACAGTACTTTTAGTATCAGCTAAGCCATTTTCACCTACTTGGTTTGGGTTCCACTCACCTTCCACTTCATAAGTTTTGCTGTAAGCTATACATTCAGGAAACAAATTCATTTACGAACTGTACATAACAAAAAAAAAAGATAGAAGTTATGTACAAACCATCAGCTGCTAAAGAGTTATATCTATCATCTGTTTCAAGCGGCACTGTCACTCCATCAGCTTCACTTACGGCTATATTCTTGTAGCCAGACAAGTAAAGATCAATAAGTGTGTCCTCTAACCTGTTAGTTGGCAAAGTGACTAATTTACATATGAAAAGTGTAGAGGTAAAAATCATCAATGGAATAAGGATGTGCAAGTTGGATACCATTCTGATGGTGGTGGAGGTGGCTTTTCACAAGTTGGACTACTCCCAGAATTTGTGGCATCTGTTTCA
>Ga0209389_1005029_pt1 | contig 11163 bp, 8 predicted proteins | sample CowpearedBW_FD_187526 | JGI IMG/M metagenome (GOLD analysis project Ga0209389, IMG submission 187526) | Root nodule microbial communities of legume samples collected from California, USA - Cow pea red BW (SPAdes) (version 2) | ecosystem: Host-associated > Plants > Roots > Nodule | place: USA... | reverse complement strand
GGGTCTGGTGGTGATAAATTCAGAGAGAATTACTTTTTCACTTTTTACTATTGTCAAAGATGGAATTATATAAATTTTTGGGTACAGAAGAAATGTTTGGAGGTGTAAGGAGAAGCACCCATGTTGAAAAGTCTACTAGTTTTGATTAGGCCTAAGAGTGAACAGTCTACTTGTGAGTTGCTGCATAGGTGAAACGCTTATTTAGAAATATTTAATAAGGTTCCTTTTACTGCACCCCGTGATTCTTTTTCTTCACCTCCATATGTTTTAAACTTCTAATTTTACCCTATTTTATTTTGGAAAATGATTTTTTGACAAAAATATTTTGACAAAGTTGACAAACTTTCCTTAAATAGAATTAAAATATATTATTTTTTTATTTTTTAACTAAAATAAAGTAATAAAATAATATTTTTTTACCCAAATTAGTAGTTTGTCAAAAAGTTTGTAAGAAAAACTTTGTTAACATATCATTTTCCTTTTATTTTATGTTTCGAAATACACAATCTGAAAATATTTCTGAATGTGAAATCGAAATCGATGTGACCTCTTCATCCATCGATGGTTGTCGTGGTTGTCGTGAAACATGTTGTTGCACTTAGGTATCAAACACAGTTATATGGAGTCCTTTGAAAATTTATACTATCATACTTACTAACAAGGTCCCACAAAAGATAGATTAAAATTTCTTCTGAACGTTTAGACATGGGAGCATGCAGGATTTGAATCCATTTTCAATAAGTAAGATTGCGATTTTTTCTACATATATAGCACACTTTGTTTTTTTTTTATTACCACCGTTCTATGCATAAAAATTACACTGATAGCATAATTTGTTTAAGGTGAGAATTCGGTCTTCAAAGATCCGAATTTTGTGTGGCAAAACAATTTTTTTTCTTTTTTAATCTTAGTTGGAATTCGATTTCTAGGAACTGAATTTTGAACTGAGTAATATTTTTTTGTTTTTTGTTTTTTAGAAAATAGATGAATTAGGATTTTTGAAATTTAAAAAAGAAATAGATTTAGGTGTTATTTTTTTTATTTTTGTTTCTTCAAAAAATGGTTGAATTAGAGGTTAAAAAAAATTAAAAATAGATTGAGTATTGTGTATTCAGTTTTATTTTAGATGTTATTTGGAAGAATAAAAAAATAAATGTAATTTTATTTTCTTTTTGAATATGTTGACTTAAAAATAGATATAGTCTTGTGTATTAAGTTATTTTAGGTATAATTTGGAAATATAAAAGTATATCTTTTTTTTCTGAATTTGTTGAGTATTATTTTTTATAATAATAATTTTGGAAAAATAATTTTTGAATTATAATAGAGGTAACAAAGTAAAAATAATTAATGTATAATGTATGAGTTGGTGTTATACTATTCATTTTTTCATGTTTATTGAATATTTAAAGTAAAAAAAGTAAGTGAAAGTAAGAAATGAAATGAAATGTGTGTATACTATTTGCAAAGTTATGGTGCATTCTCTAGTCGACAAATGAAATGTGTTTGTTTCAGGCCTCCACCTTTCTACCAAGGTAGTCACTAAACCATGATCAACCTTTAGATGTCTCAATTTAGTGATACCGCCAAACCCTGCATCCTGTATTACAAGAACAATAATTGGATGTGGTTCAGGCATGGAGTGACAGTAAGATGACACAATACTCCCTTCCGCTTCCTAAACAACCAAGTAACATATGTCATTATATAAAAACTTAGGTGCGTTAATAATAAATAAAGTTCACATACCCGAGAAGCAATGTATGCAGCCTTGTGGTCTTGTTGTCTCCATTGGAACATTTTGTTTAACTCTTTCAAGCTTTGTGTCCGTTGCAACAATTGAAAACAACAACATTACACCTTTATAGACAATGCAAGACTTAACCAGGAAAATGTTGGATTACTAAAACAAATGTCATCCCTTAGATTGAGGTTGGTGCATTGTCATGTTATGGGTGATTAATGTGAATTTCACAACCTGCAATTTGGGTAGTAATTCATGTGCAAACACATTTACAAACTTCATCTTACATGTAATAATAAATAAAATTATTTGCACAACATGATGGTGACGAAATCTTGTATAATGGTGACTAAACCGTGCAGACACCTTTTCAGAAGTCAAACCCAAACAACAAATATTTATTGTATACATTAAACTCAATTTCATGCAAAAAAACCTATGGCATAAGTTTCGTATACAAAAAATTTATTCACATGTAGATAAATTGACCAGAAAACAGGTACTTAGTAGTAAAAAAAACTAAAAAAATGAAGTCAAGATCATGACTTTATGGATTTTATCTGTGGTCTTAATGATGTGATAAAAATATTATTTCAACTCAATATTGTAGTATTTCATGCAATTAAACCAATGACATAAGTTTCAGATACAAAAAAAAAATTCATGTGTAGATAAATTGACCAGAAAATAGGTACTTATTAGTAAAAAAGGCTGAAAAATGAAGTCAAGATCATGACTTTATAGATTTTATATGTGGTCTTAATGATGTGATAAAAATATTATTTCAACTTAATTCTATAATATTTCAAGCAATTAAACCAATGACATAAGTTTCAGATACAAAAAAAAAAATTGTTCATTTGTAGATAAATTGACCAGAAAACAAGTACTTCGTAGTAAAAAAGGCTGAAAACTAAAGTCAAGATCATGACTTTATGGATTTTATTTTTGGTCTTAATGATGTGATAAAAATATCATTTCAACTTAATTTTATAGTATTCATGCAATTAAACTAATGACATAAGTTTCGAATACAAAAATAAAACTATTCATGTGTAGATAAATTTACCAGAAAAGAAGTACTCACTAGTAAAAAATGTTGAAAAATAAAGTCAAGATCATGAGTTTATGGATTTTATTTGTCGTCTTAATGATGTGATAAAAATAATACTTAAACTTAATTCTATAGTATTTCATGTAATAAAAACAATGTCATAAGTTTCGGAGACTAAAAAAACATTAGTGTGTAGATAACGTGACCAAAAAATAGGTACTTAGTACATAAAGAAAAGTTCAATTTAACACAAATACTTTGTTACATTGCACACACTGAACTCATTCATAGAAATTGACTACTAATCATAAAAATTAGTAAACAACTGATTGAAACTTCCCTAAACACATAAACAACTAACCATTAGTCATCGACATTATTGGCTGCAACTGAGTTTGTTGCATCCAAATATGTCACCTTTAAGAGGATGTAGGGTTATTGAAAGCTTCATTGCAAGATCATGTGGAAGTGGAAGGAAGAAGGCAACCATGTCACGAACATCGCCATCCGTAACGAGCTTAATTGTTTCATATTAGTCCCAACTATTGACATGGGAAGCCTTGATGGTGTGTTTCTTGAAGATTTGATGAAGCTTTGTTCAAGTAACTTGAAGCCATTGCTTTGGAATCATTCCTACATTGATGAAGTTATGGAGATTTGATGTTGCTCGAGTTAATCAAGCCTTATATGCATGCCCTCCATATGGATCAATCATTAGGAAAACAAGCTTGAAGATTGTAATTCACTTTGTAGACCATTTATGTAGACCATTTAACATTTATTAGATGTATAGGGTCTCTATTGTGTCTTTTAATCTGTTGAAATATTTTTCAACAGGTTAAAAAATGTCTTTTAATTTGTTGAATAGATTTTTAAGAAATTAAAAGGTTAGCTGCAGTAGTAAGTTGTGACTTATTCAATCATTTGATTTATTTTTTAATCAACTAATTTCACTTAAGTTAAGTGAAATCAATCGATTGATTTGAAAATCAACTTGTTGAATTTCATAACAGTTTGACTATAAGAGCTGTATTTTTCGAAAGAGAGGTAAGAAGACCATTTTTTAGCGTGAAATTGTTTTGAAAACCTAGAAATTCTCTCTCTTTCGTGATCATACAGATTGCAGCTGGTGAAGGTTGATCTTAGATAAATTCTTGGAGCATTTTGCTTTGTTTTAAAGCTTGGAGAAGGTGTTCGTGGTAAGCAAGGTTGTGCTACCACTGAGTTTTGATCTTTCTTAAGCTTTGTGTGTGTGCCTGGTGGTTTTCTAGGTCTACAACAGGTGTCTTGTTGTGCTGTTCTGATTCTTGTGTAATTCAAGAGTCTTTTGTGTGTGATTTTTTCTTATTTTGGAAGTGTAAAGGTGGAAACTTTGTAAATCTTTTGAAATAGTGCAAAGTCAGGCTCAAGTTTCCATGACAAATTGGATGTAGCTCAGGTTTGAGTGATCCAGTATAAAAATTTTGTGCATCAATATTTTCTCCAACCCTTCTCTCTTGCATTGTCATTTAAAGTTTAAAGAATTTTTATTTAAACCATTTTTTTGATATTCTTAAGTTTGTCATTGGTACCATTGAGCATGCTTGTATAACTCATTGGAACCTTTCTTGATTGATCTTTTACATTGTTCTTGCTTTAAATCACAAATCTGCATTTCTGTATTTTTCCCAGTATTTCAGTCGATTGTTTTTCTGATTCAATCGATTGATTATACAAATACCGAATCTGTTTAGTAAAATCAATCGACTAACTTTGTTTTTGATCGATTGAAAGTGTATTGTCTAGAGGTGTTTGCATCCAAACTTGGTGATCAAATTGATTCAATGTAAAACAGTTTTAAACCTTCAAAAGACATCCTATTTTTTAACTAGCCAATTCATCCCCCTCTTGGCATTTCAAAACTTACAATTGGTATCAGAGCTAGGTACTTGAAATTTTCTCAAGTAAGATCCTAAACCTATTTTTGAACTATTTAAAATGGCTGAAAACAAGCTCCCCTTTGCTGAAGGTGCCTCCATTCATAGACGCCCTATGTTTAGTGGCATTACTTACCAATTTTGGAAAATTAGGATGAAAATCTTTATTAAATCAATAGATCAAGGGATATGGGATGCAATCATAAATGGACCATATACTCCTAAGCATACTGTTGGAAATGTCCAGGTTGATAAGCCTTGGACTCAATGGACAGAGGAAGAGAGGAGAAGAGCTCAATATGATTGCAAGGCTAAGAATATTCTCACGTCATCTCTAAACATGGATGAGTTTTTTGGGTTTCCCAATGCAAGAGTGCTAAGGAAATGTGGGAAGTTCTTGAAGTGACTCATGAAGGAACCAATGACGTGAAGAGAGCAAAGAAGCATGCCTTGATTCAAGAGTATAAGTTATTCAAGATGCAACAATGAGAGTCTATAACGGATGTACAAAAAGAGATTCACTCACATAGTCAACCACCTCATAGGTTTGGGTAAGGAATTTGACAAAGAGGAGTTAAACATCAAGGTGTTGAAGTGTCTTGATAGATCTTGGCAACCAAAGGTCACAACTATTTCAGAAACAAGAGACTTATCCATATTGACAAGTTAGAGTCAAGTGAGAAAAAGGTAAGAAACATAGCCTTGAAGACTACCACCAAGAAGAATGATGAACCCGAGGATGAGGTGGCTGAATTAAGTGATAGTGAGAACTTGAATCTTCTTTTCAAAAGGTTTAGTAAGTTTCTCAAAAGAAGAGGTAACAAAGGTAACCAAAGGAGGTACAATTCTAAACAAGTTGATTTAAATAATACTTCTAGTTTTACTTGTTACAATTGTGAAAAACAAGGACATATCAAAATTGAATATCCAAACCTTAACAAGGATATAAGTGCACATAAGAGAAAGGAAAGCAAGCCCAAGGAAAGACGTGCTTACATTGCTTGGGGAGATAATGATTATTCAACAAGTAGCTCATCATAAGAAGGAAGTGAGGAAGCCAACTTGTGCATCATGGCTGGATATGAGTCATCCTCATCAAGTCAAGTAGGCTCTATAGACAAGAATGACTATAATCAATTGTTGCATGACTTTGAAGAGTTGCATGGTGAAGCAAAAAAAATTTTCGTCATAAACAATCGATTGAAAGGATTAAATAGTTGGCTGGAAAATAGAGTTAATCAATTGGAAATAGAAATAGTTGATTTAAAAGTTGATTTTCAACATCTTGACATGATTTATAATAATTCAACCAGTTGCAAACACCAGTTGATTGCAAAACCTTGTGAAAACTGCACCCTTTTGGATAACAAAGTCAAATATCTTATAAAAACATGTGCAAGGTTCACAAGAGGAAAAAACAAACTTGGAAGCTATTCTTGGCTCTCAAAATTTTGTTTTTGGAAAGGCTGGAATAATTTATAACTTTTTTAATGAAAAGAAAGTCAAGAAGTTTGCTAATTTATTTTCCAAGAATGCATAAAGTGATATTTCTTTAACAACATGCAATTATTGTATGAGAAATGGGCATATTTCTAAAAGTTGCAAAGCTAGACAATATGATGTACCTAAAGGCTTTATGAAATGGATCTTAAAAGGATCAAGAAAGGCTTTACCATGTTGGATCCAACCTATCAAAGGGTACCATGTAATGTATATTTGTTTTGCAGGTTATCAAAAGTGAAAAGAAAGACTTGTGGTACCTTGACCTACTTAGTGATAAAGGTTTTAAAGTTGTGTTTGAACCAAACCATTGCCTTATCTATGATGCATATGGTAGTATTGTATTGATAGGAAAAAGAGTCAACAATATACTTGTTTGATCTGCATCATGCATCATATAGAATACATTGTTTGCTTACAAAAGAAGTGTTTTTCTAGGTTATGCTTTACAAAGTCATGCATGTAGAGTTTATAACAAGATACTAATGACTGTTGAAGAGTCCATGCATGTTGTATTTGATGAAACTAACCCAAAATTGCAAGATCAAGTGTAAAAGAATGCAGATGAAGAAGATCTACTACAGGAATATATTTTTGCTGCAAAAAAGTCCTCTACTGTAGGAAATCAATCGGCTGAAAAGGAAAAACAACCGACTGAAAAAGCTGCAGACAACAACTTATCTAAGGATTGGATTAAACCTAGAGGATTATCAAAGGACAACATTATAGGTGATATCAAATAGGGAGTATCCACTAGACGCAGACCTCTATTTTGTGAACATGTTGCTTTTGTATCTCAAATTGAACCTAAAAATGTGAATGATAGTAATTGGATTGTTGTTATGCAAAATGAACTCAATCAATTCACAAGAAATGATGTATGGTTTCTAGTTCCTAAAATTGATGATATGAATATAATTAGAACTAAATGGGTTTTTAGAAACAAAATGGAGGAAGATGGTAATATAGTAAGAAACAAAGCTAGACTAGTTGCTAAAGGGTATAATCAAGAAGAAGGCATTGATTTTGATGAAACATATGCACTTGTAGCTAGGCTAGAAGTTGTGAGATTACTCTTAGCATATGCTTGCATGTGTAACCTTCAATTGCATCAAGTGGATGTGAAAAGTGCATTCTTGAATGGTTTTCTCAATGAAGAAGTGTTTGTATCACAACCTCATGGCTTTGAGGATCATCTCTATCCTAACCATGTTTTCAAATTGAAAAAGGCCTTGTATGGTTTGAAACAAGCACCGCGATAGTGATATGAAAGGCTAAGTAACTTTATTTTATCAAAAGGTTATGCTAGAGGTGTAGTAGATAAAACACTCTTCATTAGAACACATGAAAGTGATGTTATACTTGTTCAAATGTATGTTGATGATATCATCTTTGGTTCAAATAACAACATCTTGTGTGAAGAATTTGTTGCAGCTATGCAAGGAGAATTTGACATGTCCATGATGGGTGAACTTACCTACTTTCTAGGGCTGCAAGTCAAGCAACTCAAGCATAGAGCATTTTTAAGCCCATCAAAATAATGATTTAACTTGTTGAAAAAGTTCAAAATGGAGGATTGTAAGGAAGTTGTCACTCCAATTGCTACAAATTGCCTTATGGATGCAGATGATGCTGGTCAACTAGTGGATTCAACCAAATATAGAGGGTTGATTAGGTCTTTGCTCTATCTTACAACAAGTAGGCCAGGTATACAGTTTGGTGTATGCGTATGTGCTAGGTTCCATGCAAATCCAAAGGAGTCGCACCTAAAAGTTGCAAAAAGGATTCTAAAGTACCTAAAAGGAACAACCAATGTTGGTTCAAGGTATCCATGTGATTGTAACATAACTCTTAGTGGTTTTTTAGATTTTGATTATGCAGGGTGCAATTGGATAGGAAAAACACAAGTGGCATTTGCCATTTACTTGGCTCAAGTTTAATCTCATGGAATAGCAAAAAGCAAGCTTGTGTGGCACTCTCCGCTACTGAAGTAGAATATATAGTTGTTGGACATGGTTATGCATAAGTCATATGGTTGAAGCATAAACTTTTGGACTATAGTGTAAAGCTAAGTAAGGTACCCTTGTATTGTGATAATACTAGTGCCATCAACTTAACCAAGAATCCAATACAACATTCTAAAACCAAGCATATAGTGATTAGACATCATTTTATTCGACATCATGTTCAAAAGGGAGATTGTGAAATTTAATTTGTTAAAACTGAAAATCAATTGGCTAATTTGTTTACAAAACCATTGGCTAATTTGTTTACAAAACCATTGGCTAAAAATAGGTTTAACAAGTTAAGAACTGAACTAGGCATATTAGAAATGAAGAATGTGGTCTAATGTGTTTTTGGCATGTTAATCTTATGTATTCATGCATTGATTTCATTAAAATCAGTTAATGTGTGTATAAACTGAAAATTATCATATTTAGTCTGTTGATTTTTCATTTTAGTCAATTGATTTCACTTAAATCTGCCTCTGTTTGCAAAATGTTGGTTTGTCATATCTTTAAGTCTATTGATTCTATAAATTTGTGTGTTGATTTCACTTAAGTTGCCACTGTATGCTAAAAATATGATTTGTTATGAATTTCAATCTATTGTTTTCACAATTTCATGTATTAATTTCATTAAAATTGAATATGGAAGTATAAAGTTAAATTTTACGATTTTCAATCGATTGATTTCAAAAATTAGTTTGTTGATTTCGCTTAACCAAATTTTGTTCAATCTTCTATAAACTGGTGTTGTTTAGTCGACTGAATTATAAAATCAACTTGTTGATATTACTTAAACTGCAAATTTTCTAACGAATTTAATTGCAAAGCTGACCCAATCAAAGAAAGCATCTTTTGTTAGGTACTATTTGCCCCTAATAGTTATTTCATCAACCATGTCTTGCTTTTTCTGATTTGTTTGACCAAAAAACATGTGTAGTATGTAATTCCAATGTGCATGGAGTTCACATGATTTGATTTGATTGATTCACTCATAAAAACTCATTGGAAACATCATGAATATGTGAGATACTTTAATCAGCTGCATTAATCTGGCTTGGGTAACCTAAAATAAATTAATGGATTAAATCTACACCATTTAATCGACTGTTTCTTCAATTATAAATACTGCACTTGAATTCTAGTATTTGCATCATACATATCTTAGAAATGACCACATCCACACTCATTATTCCTCGTTGTCAACAAAGAGTCACCCAATCTAATGAAGAACATTTCACTCCTCTTACTCCAAGGTCTCCAAATCAAGAACATCATGGGACAATTGAGGCATGGTTCGAAGATCATGAGGACAACCTCCAAGTGTTCCTCATTGAGATGACCAGGAAGCAAATCAACATTCCTAAGGTGTTGAGGTTTTTGTGGCTGAGGACTGAAGGCTTTGAGAGCTTATTCTAACAACTTAAGCATCAAAGGTTGAAGACATTCCTTGAATTTTCAGCGAAAATATATCATGACTTGGTGAAGGTGTTTTTCACCAACTTGGAGTTCAAAAATGATGTGCTGTTGTCAAATATCAAGGGTGTCCGCATGGAGATCAACAAGAAAGCTTGGAAAGATGTGGTTGGACTCAAATCAAGGGGTGTGCAAGTGAGGAAAGGTGAAATTGGGGATGTCCTCTCTACATTGACTGAGGGAGATTTGATCCTCATGTATTGTACTCAATATAATGTCCAAGTGGATCAGATCTATCTGATTCGTGATCACATACTCAAAGCCAAGAGACTCACAGATTTCAAGCTGCCATATGTGGTTTTGATGTCCAAATTCATATAGTACATTGGAATTGATGTAGAGGATGTGATAAAAGAGTCAATTGGACTATTGAACCAAACCTCCAACCAAAATCTGCACAAAATGGACTTTCGCAAGGTGGGAAATGGGTGGACAAATGTTGGTGCTGCAGTTGGGGTGCACATGATCATGAAGCTAGCCCAAGTGGAGCAAATCACGAGGAAGAACCTACTGTTGGACCCAAGGACATAATTCCCTACAACCCTCTAGAGGACAGAGGACCTGTGTACCTACAATTTGAGAGGATGGTGTTGAATCAATTGCATGAACTCAATGTGTTTCAACATGCACTTCACAACTATTACAATGAGATATTCAATGCATTGGACTACCAAATCCATGATATCCATGATCTGCTGACTTCATTCCAGACCAGAAATGATTCTCAAGATGACTGAGTGTGTTGCCTTTTAGGATCATGCATTGCATCCATGTGATTGTGATTTTTCAATTTGAGTTCTGTCTATTTTAGTCAGTTGTTTTTATTTCAATCGATTGAATGTATCAACTTTATGCCTGTTTTCTCTATTTTCAGTTCCTGTTGGTTGTATCATGTTCCATTATTAATGAAATGTTGTTCTTTGTTTGTTCTCTTAGTGCATTACTTCTATTTGATGAATCCAAAGGAGGAGAAAAATTGAAATTAATCAAATTGGACAAAATTGGAAGCATTAAAAGTGGAATTAATAAACAAATTTAAAATTGAACCCATATTAGTAATAGGGGCAGCATGTGCATCTGTGTGTGCTTGTTTTCTTGTGTGTATTGCTCTTGAACACGATTTTCAAGTTCACAAGTTCAAGCTTAGGTGACACTTTATGAACTCCATGGTATCCAACCAATGGAAGCACTTTGCAATGGAAGATAGAGGTTGGCTTTATCAAGTAAAGGGGAGAATGTTGACATTCGAAGCCTGGATGGTGTGTTTCTTGAAGATTTGATGAAGCTTTGTTGAAGTAACTTGAAGTCATTGCTTTGGAATCATTCCTACATTGATGAAGTTATGTGTAAGACCCAGTATATTCATATAAATAATAACTAATAAAGTACAAGTAATTGTGGGTTGAGAATAACCTAAGAGAATTTCTTGACAAGTCTTATATAAGAAATAGTTCTAGCTCAAGTGGT
>Ga0209389_1005026_pt1 | contig 11165 bp, 6 predicted proteins | sample CowpearedBW_FD_187526 | JGI IMG/M metagenome (GOLD analysis project Ga0209389, IMG submission 187526) | Root nodule microbial communities of legume samples collected from California, USA - Cow pea red BW (SPAdes) (version 2) | ecosystem: Host-associated > Plants > Roots > Nodule | place: USA... | reverse complement strand
GGCATTGAATTCCAAATGTTTTAGGCCAAACGCATGTATTTGATTTGGTTTTCAATGTTGTGGGTGTTGACTGCCACATGTGTTGGCATCATCACGTGGTCGCTGCAATTTTAGTGTGTCGCGTCACTTTTGCGATGTGGGGTGTGTTTTGTTCTGCTTTCTGTCGTGTACTTGTGTGGTAATGCTTATGTGTGATGAGGGGGTCCTTCAGAAAATGTTGCTGTGAGTCTAAAGTAGTGTCTGGTGCTGTGACGATTCTGCATTCAGCTCAAAGGGACCTTGTTTTGGGACTCTATTATGTGACAACACAAGGATCAAGGGACCAAGAAAGTTTCGAGAAATGGACAAATGGGTAATCTGTGGGAGTGAGAATATGAGTGAGCCCCACGTTTTGGTGAAGTGGCCCTGCTTCATTCAACCCATTTCGTAGGTCATGGACCTCAATGCTGGAGGGTCACTCTGCCATATGATGTGTTGTGGTTGAAATGTTATAGGTTGTTGATTCTCAAGGTGTGATTTTTTTTTCCTATATAGAAAGATTTCACAGGTGCTATATGTTCTTTTGTTGGGGTTGACAAAGGAGAAGCCGAAAGTGAAAAAAGTGGGGTTAAAGTGAAAAGTGATCTTTTACACCATACTTTTAACCTTCACGTGAGAGGAAGTTACTCTTTTTTTGAGGACACAAGGACCATTAGTTAGGCTGTGATGTTTTGTTTTGTTTCGAAAAGAAACTGAAAGTAACATTTATGGCTACGACATTCGATGAACTTGAATTTTCACCTTCTTCCCTTTCTACCATGGTGGGGCATGCAGACATTGGAAGCTTCAATGAACATACAGAAGCACCAATAATGCATGGCTTTCCACTGTGTATATATGTGTTTTCTAATGATTACACCCATCACCCTCCACTTTCTTCATGTCTTTTTCATTTTTATATTCTTCACCTTTCTGACATTTCCCATCTTTTCATAAGGGTATGCTTCTTTTTTTATGAGTTTAGTTTTTAACAGTTTAAAGTAGCAAGCATAACAATGTATGATCAAATGACATTGTACTTGTACAAGGTTTACATGTTACTTTGTTCCAACTATGATGCTATGCTGCCCTTTTGATTATGTTTTGTTCTTCTTTGATTGCTCTTTAAAATCTTCTTAAATTTGTGATGAAAGTTTAAATTTTTACTGATATTTTTGGTATGAATTTGGAAGGCAAGGAGGGCTCTGAGAGCACTTAAGGCATTGGTGAAGTTGCAGGCATTGGTGAGAGGCCACATTGTGAGAAAGCAAACTACAGATATGCTAAGGCGCATGCAGACTTTGGTGCGATTGCAGTCTCGGGCACGTGCCACACGTGGGAACTTGTCTGATAATATGCATTCCTTCAAGTCTTCACTGTCTCATTACCCTGTAAGCAAAGTCAAGCATTTTTTTTTTGTTCTCTTAATTGTTGCCATGTCATGATGATCTTTATCTTAATAACCCTGTGATGGCATCTAACTTTATTCAAACTTGTTATCTTTCTTAATGTACTTTTCTTTATCTATTTTTCTTTGTGCATCACCCCACCAAATGTGGCAGCTAGGAATCTATTGCAGAATTGCTTTCCACCCTGTACAAAGCAACATGTTGCAAATTAAACTGGTGCTACAACATGCTTCTTTACATGATCATTAGGTTGGATAGGAAAATTTGGATTCTCTTGTTGGATTTTTTCGTGTTGTTCTTCTACTCTACCTTTAAAATAGACTGATGAACATCAGTGTATCTTAGATGTTCAGCAGAGGATAATACAAAAAATTCCAGTAGAGAATTTGGACTCGTTAGATAGTGCCATTGTGATAATGTAACCATTAAGATATGACTTGTCAAATATAGTGTGCCTAAAAGATTGGTTATCTGTGGTTAATTGCTGTGGAAAATGGATCAAGATAATACCTTTAATCTTTTTTCTGAACCTTTTTTGTTTCATTTGTAATAACTGAAGGTCCCTGATGATTATCAGCACTCACTTTACGGCTATAGTACGAAATTTGATGGATCTGTTCTGAAGGTACATGTGGTTCTAGTTTGTATGAGTGTTTAGATGGTGAACCTATAAATATGATTTCCCCTTATTCTCCATTTTCATGTTGCAGAGATGCAGTTCCAACGCAAATTTTAGGGACGTTGATTTAGAGAAAGCTCGGTTTGGTTCCCACTGGCTAGACAATTGGATGGAAGAAAACTCTTGGAGCCAAACCAGAGATGGTTCATTGAAAACCTGCCACCTTGATGATGAAAAGAGTGACAAGATTCTTGAAGTGGATACTTGGAAGCCACACTTGAACTCACACCATTATTTGTCTTCTGATTACAACAACAATGAGAATTTTGTGGCATATGAGTCTCCATCAAAGCGTTCTTCAAGGGAGGGTGTACTACCCTTTGGCTCTCTGAAGCTTCACAGAGGAAAAGAGGAAGCATCTTTGAGAAATGTTGAGGATAGTCCTCAAGCATTCTCTGCTTCATCTAGACATGGAAGTGGCTCAAGGAGAGGTCCATTCACACCAACTAAGAGTGAGTGTGCATGGAGTGTGTTCAGTGGGTATTCTGGTCATCCCAATTACATGTCAAATACTGAATCTTCAAGAGCCAAGGTTAGGTCACACAGTGCTCCAAGGCAGAGAATTGAGTTTGAGAGATATGGTTCCACAAGAAGGTCTCTACAGGGTTTCTGGGATGCAGGACCTAGTTCTGATAGGGATTCTACCACAAACACCACCAGCTTGAACAGAATTGGGAGTGCCAATTTAAGGTGACATCATAGTTTTTTGTTAATGAACACAATGAGGTCCCAGAAAAAACCAAAAATAGAAGACATTAGTTTACTTTTGCTTGGGTTTTTCTGTGTATGACAGCAGTTTTAGGATGTAAGTATTTGACCTGTTTTCTCCTATAGTCTTTGGGCCTACACCATCAAAGGCCACCTTTATTCACTCATGATTGAGTTTTACTGAATTTTATTATGTTCAAATACATGTTCTTCACTGTTTTTACTCAATTTTGTTGTGTTGAAATGTAACATGTTTTGAATGCTCTCATTAATCTAATGTCGTTTATGACTGATTCATAATGATATTTGAGTTAGAATATTTCAAATGTTTTGAACAGTTCAAACGTCGACTTGTATAATATATGTTATTTAACGTAATTGGATTAAAATAAATATATTAATTCATTCTTAAAATTTGGGATAGACGAATTCTAATTTTATGTTCAAGTTTAAGAATTAAAATAATATTTAATCTTAAATATAAAAAGTATGGACACCATCCACCTTTACCCGTAGATGTTTGCATATCTATGGTAATCTACTAATAGCTATCACTTACCAAAATGACAAGGTGGTTGTTTGTGATGGAATCTTCTGCAATAGGAACCTATCGTATTCATGATACAATGATGCTTAAACATCCTTTTACATTGGGGCAGATATGAACAACCAAATCCAGAATTTATTTCTTACGCTCATATCCTGTTAATTTTCTTGTGAGAACAATCTTCTTCAATGAGGAAAGAGACAAAACCATATATTAATGAATCTTTTATCTTCAAGAGGAAAAGTATTACTCATTAGAGGAATCCAATATTGTATGCCACTTTCTTGTTTTCTAGCTTTGATGCTTTCTTCATAAGACTATTTCAACTTGTAATCTTAATATCAGGAGTTTCAGTTTGATCAAAATGGGTTACTTAATATGCTAATTTAAGTCTTAAGACTCTCTCAACACTGGTTTTTAAGATTGGACTTTCCTCTTCTTTCCAAATGAATTGCATAAGGGATTGTTCAAAATTTGTCTCAAATACAACGCTGTATTCACGCGACATGTCATATATCACCAGACATGTATAGATGTATAGGTGCGGTGTTAACGTTAATCTAACAAAAATTTCTCAAAACTGGAGAACTTAATTGCATTAAACAAAAATTACCGGTCAAATTAAATTTTCAAAAAAAATTAGGGGATAAAAATGAAATTAATCCGGTTTTTAACTATATATCCAATGTTTGGTTAGTATTCCTATTTTTATTTCTTTACATGGGAAATTTTTGTTATTTTTTTATCTATCCAATGTGAATTCTTCCCAGTTATATTTGTTCCACGTGAATTCAGAGGAAAACTATACCTTAGCTTTCTTTATTGTTTTTGCTTTCGGTGGACCATTTCATAGATATGGACACCAACACAAAAGGACAAAAGATTGCACACATGAAGTGGCACAAGAGACAGCATGACATGACTCCTCTCCTTCCTTTTGTTTGTTGTGTTCCATTTTGCTCTGTTTTGTTCTGATTTTTGTCTCTGTTATGACTATGAAAAGGATCTGTGGCCTTGGATGCTCACTGTAGGCCATGCCGTTGAAGAATAATGCAGAAGCAGCAGTTGTTCCCATTAGATCTGGTTCTTTCTCTCTTATCTGTTATCTTTTATCAAGAGTATCTCCAAAACCTATAATTTGAGGTTAAGGATGTCTTTTGTTTCAGTGTTACAACCTATAAATTTGGCTTAGTCACACAAAATGGTCTTGAAAAGTGGAAAAATGTCTAAAAGAAATCACACTAAGTTCTTTCAAGATTTAGAAATCATTGAAATAAATTCTGTCCCTCTTCACAAAGATCCCTTTCATTCACATGATTAGAAATTGAATCACCAACATGCTTAAAAAAAAGACACACCTATCTTTCATCTGTGCTGGACCTTGTAGGTAGGTATCTGTGATCAAGTTTTGGACCACAGCGATCCAACTCTGACACACTTTTATCAGACGGCAACTTAAAAACATTATACCAAAATCATTTGCTTTTATCAATCATATCAAAGATCCATAACCTCTCATCTGAATCACCATGATATCAACTCTTCAACTTATGAGGGTTTTTCATGAGAAGAGACTATATAGTACACATAAATACATAAATTATGAGAGTAAGAAGAAAGAATGCGTACAGAAACGTACAATAAATGTTTAGTGAACAAATAACTCAAAAGAAACTTGTTTACTGATCTATTAAAACTTTTGTTTAATATATAGAGTATAATGTCTCAAAAAAAAAAATCTAATAAAATAGAATATTTGATAATAATAATAAAAAAAAATATATGATATCTTCATCGATATAAATAAAGGCAAAAGATATATAATATCTTTATCAACACATAAAGATCTAGTACAATGAGTTGTGAACAAATCTATATAAAAGGTCAGAACATTATTTTCGATTCAAAACCTTAAAACAATAAATTTATAGGTCATTTTATTTATATATTACTAGTTATCTTATTCATTTTTATCTTATGTAAGACTTCCGATTCACTTAAAACTCTTGCCACGGTGACAGTGTAATAACTAGAAAAATGTGTCACAGACCAGATTTTCTCTCGGCATAATCAATTTTCACCTGAAATGAAAAATAATAAACTAACAGTAGAAAAGGAGTCATATGATCATGAAGTGGTTTATTTGTTTTTCACCTGTGGTGAATATGTGGAACATGACAAAGTGCAGTGTGAATGAAATAAAGGAATTAGGAGGACACGTGAATCATGTAATATATAGTACATTAATGGTGTGACATGCACATGTACCTAAACCAATAAAAAAGGTAGAATGATTTGGAAAGTTTCATGGCATCATCATTAGTAATTTTGATTAACTAAAGGGAAAACCTCGTCAAAAGAATAGGACAGAGAGATTATTGAAGGATGGGTAAGAACATAGTTTATGGATCCAACAACCACCAAACCTAATTGATATGAAGCTGAGGCGTAACAGATTCATTTGTAGTGTAAATAGGACTCAATATGACTGAGAATTTATGGAATGAAGGTTCTTCATCAACCCTCAAACTAAGAACAACTTGAATCGGAATTGAACTTGTGCCATGAAAGATTACTTAAACCTTTGAAACTAGATATAGAGAAAATTGAGGCATAAAAAATGGTTGGCTATTTTCTATTTACTCTACCTCTTAAATACGATGGGTCAATGTTTTTAACATATTTTGCTACATTAAGTCGAAGTAACTATTTTACCACCCTTATGTATTACAATAAACTTGTGAATAAGAGATATATGACTCTATGAAATATAAATAAATATATGAAAGATAAATAACTATGACAATTATAAAGGTAAATAGGAGATACAAAATATGAATATCAAAATTGCATATTCTCTCTAAATATAACTATAAATAATTGATTTTAAAAAATTTAAATAATTCTTGCAATAACAGTTTATGTATAATAATAAAGTCGTATTTTTCTTTTAAATCTATTTTGGTAAACTCAATATGAAATTACAATAGTTTATAAAAAAAAATGTCGTCATTGCAATAACAAATATTGTCTTAATTTAATTTGATTTCAATGTTTATTTTATTTTAACAAAACCTTGATTTCTGCAAAATTTGTCCTTTCTCCGCAATGGGAGTGTTTTAAAATAATACAAATGGTTTAAAGAAATGAATCTTTTAAATGTGTTGACTTCAATAATTATATTTTCGAATTTTTATACAAGTTGGACATACATGTAGTTCGATTTATTCAGTACTGACAAGTTTTACTATTTGTTATAATTTATCATTTTGTTTTAATTTAAAATTGAAATATTTAGTTATTATTGCTTTTGATAGTATTTTATTAAGTTTGTGTATCCTTAATGAGTTTTTTTTTCTTCTATCACATAAACTTAAGTTATTATGTAAATTCTTATAAGTTAACGAATCAGGCATACTAGGTAAGTTTATTAAATCTCTACAAATTTTGAAACTAGAAGATTGATTATTAGTTAATAATTAAAATAAATAGTAAAATCATATCAGAAAGGTGTCGTGGTGTAGTTGGTTATCACGTCAGTCTAACACACTGAAGGTCTCCGGTTCAAGTCCGGGCGACGCCATTTTTTTGTAATTTTACAATCTTTTTCAGAATTAAACATTGAGACCTTTGCTAAGTAAAAAAAAATGTTATATTTCCCAAATTCAAGAAAAGGTTTTTGTTTATCAAAATGTTATCTTGCATAGATAATTAATTACTCTGTTAAATAGTAACTATTGATAGTGCATTTATTTATTAACCATATAATTTTATTTAAAATATTAAAAACAATTAGTTTAATATTAAAAAAATAACATTTTTTTTACATGAAATAAAATATGAGAAAAAGAATAAAACCAAGAAGGAAATGTGCTCAAGATTTAGGTTTTCACCTTGGTGTGCGTGTGTTTAACTATTAACTAAGTAAACCCATAACAATTAAAATATTAAGTCATCATTATTAATTATATGAATTAGCCATCCTTATATATTATGCACATTTTTATATTTTATTCGAACCTAATAACTATCCTTCAATATTTCAATTAATAAATTAAAGTTCTATATTAAAATAAGTATTCATCCATAATTAAGTATATTAAAAAATATTCACATAGCTATAATAAACTAAAGTTAATTAATACTTAATATTTTTTCAACTTGAGTGCTAAAAATTTTTACAAATAGATTTTCATTGTGTTCGCATGTGATTTTTTTAAGAGCTTATATCTTTAATATATATTTTTATTACAATTTACTTCCTTGTCTTCTTTTTCTACCTATAAATATCACTAAGGTGCATGGGCAAAGATACAACAGTATAACAACAAAACAACTACAAACACTTGAGTTCTCTCAGAAGTGTTCTTTTTTTTTTCTCTATACTGATGTTCATAAGGTTTGGAGATCCTTCGCTGCACTCGATCGATCTAACGGGTTATTGTATTTTGGGAGAGAAACGTATATGATTTGAAACACATATGATTGTGTATTTGTTTAGCCATGTGCAATAGGGGCGTTTTCTCTCTAAGGATAGCGCTATGCGTGTCTCAACCCAGGATATTTCTACTCCTTACCTTTTATTTATTATTTATTATTGTTATAAGAATTATCAAATCTCTTATAAATATTCATTGTTTTATATATATGTCTTAGTATTATTATTAATTTAATAATAATAATTATTATTATATCATTTTATATTTTTATTATTACTAATATTATTTGAGTAATCATTTTTTAACATTCTTACATAGAAAAGTTCCTTGTTATTTCTATTTTTGATTACTCATTGTATTCATTTCTAAAATTAAAAATAATATAGAGCTGAAGACTCTGAAAACACATTTTATGAACTAAAGTGTTTGTTATGGTTATAATTAAAATAGTTTCAACTAAAACTAAAAATTTATGTGTACAATTGTGGTTACTTCTATGGGTAACAATAAATGAAATTATGGATAAATGAATTCATGCTCATTGAATAATTTTTTTTTGTAATGTCTATAGCTAATGTTTTTGTTGTTATATTAATTTATGCTTTAATATTGTATATTCTTACCATTGATAAAGATGTTTTATATCATGTATATATTTTAAGTGTTTTGTATGAAAATAATTTATCATATTAAAACTATTACTGTGTTATGGAAAACACTTGAACTAAACTTTACATTTGTAAAAGAAAAAAAAATAGCTTGATATTTATATGAAAAAAAAGACTAATAATAAATTATCATATTAATGATTTTAAAAATATTATTTATGACATGAAATTAAAATGAATTATTTTAATTAATATCATGTTTAAGATCATGTAAATGCTGATAAAAGAAGAAATCTTCATATGATAAATTGAAGGGATGGTCAAGTAAAAATTAAACTTGTCTTCTAGATTTTTTTTTAAAATATTTTTCATGTTTCTAAATTTAGAAACTTCCTTGATGATCAACATAATTATGAAGTGATTCTTGAGTGCAATGAGATTATTAATTCAAGACATGTGTTTTTGTTGGTAAATGATATACTTTTGATGACTTGTTTGAGTTAAGTGTTTTTATCTTGTAATAAAATATTTATAAGTTTTCTTTGATTATTACAAAATGTTAAGTTGTGATTTATGACATGCTATTATTATAATTGTTGAGAAATTTGGTTAGAGATCATTCAAATTATAAAATTTTCAGGTACAAAATTAATTAAATAGAGAAGTTATGATACATGTCTTTATAAATGAGTGTTTTGTGTGAAACTCATGGAATTATTCGTTAAGTGACATCATCATATATTGTTAATCTAATGGTGCGAAGAAAGAAACAAAAAATGCTTTGATATGGTAAATGTTATTTTACAAGTTCTAACTTGCCTAACATTATATTAGTGAAATTTTCTATCTTGTTTACCATATTTTGAACACAAAAGATTGTGATAAAACTTGTTATGAGTTATGAAAGAAAAAAGAACCACATTTAAAATATTTCAAAGTGTGGGGGTGTCTTACAATGGTTAACATACATGTTAATAAAAAAAATCTTAGTTATATATTATAAAGTGAATGAATATATACCTCATTCTTTTGCCATCTAGTGTAATATTATTTATGTTTCTTCTAGTTATGGCAATATGTCTAATTTCTTGAGATGATTGAATGATAACGTAAATTGGATATTGATTTTGGTGACAAAATCACCTATTGGTTATGGTTATGTTTTAACCTTGGATGGAGATACCCTATCATGGAAATATGTTAAAAAGTTGTTGTTCTATCATGATCTACTACGCAAGCATAAATTATTCCATTTGTTCAATGCATCCTGACAATTAAATTGTTATATTTAAATTTTAGTAAAAAATGTCAATGAAATTGACATATGAGAATGAGAGACAAATATATTAGAAACTTAATTACTCATGATATTATCTCTCTTGACTTTGTCAGGTCGGAAAGAAATATTGCAGATCTGCTTATCAAAGGGTTGATGCATCAACAACAAGTATTTGAGTCGTCGAGGGGAATGAGACTATAGCCCATGAATTAGTTGCAGTAATGGACACCCATCTTCACATGAATGGCGATCCCATGGAATGGAGTTCAATGGGTAACAACGAAGTTGTTGTTGACTAAAATACACCAAATAATTTGATTAATTTTTATGTCTCATTCCTATGACGAGGTGTACTATAAATTTTGGCAAAAATAAGGCTGAGGTATGTGCATTATTATGCTTATTGTATAAAATACGTCTTAATAAACCCAATGGTTGAGGTATGTGCATTATTTTATAAAATACCTCTTAATAAACTCAATGACAATTATTGTAGGGGTGTGAGTCACAAACCACCCTTTGAGGGTTTACCTAGTGAGTGTGATGGTGGGGCCGCCATTGTGAGACACGAGCAAGTCTCTAAGTGACACTCATGAAACAAGATACATGCACAAGGTCGTAACATGCACCCACTGATTAGAACCTATAATGAACACCGATATTGTATGTGTTATTTTCTAAAACCCGATCACAGGGGATGTAGCTCAAGACAATCAAGTCTCTGCATTTCCTCGGGTGGAAGTTTATAAGCACTAGGTGTAAGGGTCAGACTCGGAAGGTTCCTTGCGCTAAACTACAATATTTTGTTTTAAAAGATAATATATTTTTTATTTTATTTTATTTTTTAAATTATGTGGGGGATTGTTAGAAATATTTTAATATAATTTAAAAAACAAATAATTAAAATAAAAAAACTTACTGTTACTCATGTTTTTATAGACCTTTAATTTATGGGTTAATGTTTTTTATGGCTAACGGCTATATTCTTATTACAATTTACTCCTTTGTTTCTTTTTTCTACCTATAAATACAACTGAGGTGCATGGGAAAAGACACAACAGTATAACAACAAAACAACCATAAACACTAGAGTTCTCTTAGAAGTGTTCTTCTTTTCTTCTCTATATTATCTTTAAGATAATGGTGTTCATAAGGTTCGAAGATCCTTCCCTGCACTTGATTGATCTAACAGGTTGTTGTATCTTGGGAGAGAAACGTATATGATTTGAAACACATATGATTGTGTATTTGTTTAGTCATGTGCAGTAGGGGCGTTTTCTCTCTAAGGATAGCGGTATGCGTGCCTAAATCAAGGATATTTTTACTCCGTACCTTTTATTTATTATTTATTATTGTTATAAGAATGATCAAATCTCTGATAAATATTCATTTTTTTATATATATGTCTTAGTATTATTATTGATTTAATAATTATTATTATATCATTTTATATTTTTATTATTACTAGTATTATTAAA
>Ga0209389_1005021_pt1 | contig 11170 bp, 3 predicted proteins | sample CowpearedBW_FD_187526 | JGI IMG/M metagenome (GOLD analysis project Ga0209389, IMG submission 187526) | Root nodule microbial communities of legume samples collected from California, USA - Cow pea red BW (SPAdes) (version 2) | ecosystem: Host-associated > Plants > Roots > Nodule | place: USA... | reverse complement strand
AGGGGCCATGGAATTACGTCCCGACCACTGAAGCGTAACCCCGAAGGTCTCACCTAGAGACCCCAAGGAATTACACGCTGACACGGACCAACATTCATAATTCATCAATAAGAAAATATTAAATTTGTATTGTTCAACCACATATCAACCCTTGAAATTTAGTCCTCTTATGCATCACCTCCCAAATCCATACCTCTGATCAATACCACCCCAATGAGTCTAGGGTCTCATCTCATGACAACACCATGTTCCTTCAATTTCAAACCACCCATTCATTTCTCATGCTAAGTCTCATACCAACTCATTCATCCACAATTCATGAATCATGCCAAACATATATTTCATACTCCATTATATACATATCCATCATCACACAATCATACCCAATCAAAACAGATCACACGGGAAACATCAAAAGTCCAATGCATAGCACAGTCTCGCCCAGCATCTCGCTCAAGCTGAGGGGCCTCGCTCAGGCGAGACATGCTCGCTCAGGCGAGCCTCCCCCTCGCCTAGGCGAGAGTACAAAAACACGTATGTTGGCATCACGGGATCTCGCTTAAGCGAGATCCCTCTCGCCTGGGCGAGTTGCCTGCTCGCTCAAAAGATGAGCGAGCCGCCTGGACGAGATTTCGCGCAAAGGCCTCCCTGTTTCATCTCGCCTAGGCGAGATTGACTCGCTTGGGCGAGATTAACAGGTCTCGCCACTGTTCTTCACTGTATCAGCCATGAGAACGAAGCAAACCACACATGCAAGCTATTCACACGCATCAAAACGAAGAAACAAACCGTATACCCAACAATAAACTCGCACACAGATCAAAGGATGACTCAAAACTTGAGACTCTAGCTTCCCGTACCTGGGATTCAAGCTAGCAAAACGTTCCGACTCGCCCTCGCTACTGAACGCACGAGTACAACAGCTTCAAGGAACGAACGGAAGAACTGCAGAGATAGCAAGACAGAAGCACAACATGAGATACTTGGAACCCTAGCTATGAAGGGAACGAAATGTACGATAGAGACAAGTATGGGCTAGCCACAGTACTTACCTGGGGTAGGAGAAAGCTTCGAACTGGCTCAACGACAATGGGGGCGGAACCCTAGCAGAAGGTGTGTGGCGGCTGCAGCTCGAAGCAAGGACCAAGGTTCTGAAAGTGTAGGGTACCCTAGGTTTTAGGGCAGACCTAAGGGCATATATGTTGGGCCAGCCTTAGGCCCAACTACAAGGCTGAAAAGGAAATGAAAGAAAATGGGCCTTACATTCGCCAAATCAGTCCTTACATAATGTGAACCAACAATTTAAGAATTATTTTAAATTGTATCTAATTAATTGATTTACAATCTATTTTTCACCTTGAATATTTATTTAGATAACTGGAGCATATATCCAACTCGATCACTTATTGATTGGCTTTCTTTATGATATGATTAAACTCAATTAAACTTATGTTTTATGTATTTAGTGATAGACTTTGTATATTAAATTTATAGACTAGCTTCACAAGAGTGATTAAATAATAATAATAATAATAATAATAATAATAATAATAATAATAATTATTATTATTATTATTATTATTATTATTATTATGTAATTATAATTAAATTTATTTTCTTATTCTATATTAAAAAAATTTAAATATGAAATTTTTTAATTCTTAAATATTAAATAACATTCTCTATTTTTTAAAAGAATTTATTCTAAAAAAATTCATAAAAGTATATTTTGGAATTATAAATTGTAATAAAAATAAATTTAAAATCTACTATTCAATTAACTTAACTAAAATCTATAAAAACAAAAATCAAGTGAGTTTAATTGAATTTAGAATAAATAATCCAAAAGCTCAACCTATCAAATGTAAGAATTTTTAATTAAATAGGATAACAAGTTTACCAAAAAACATCACCAACGATGGCTTATTCCTAACTAATTTATTCTCACACTATCTTGTTTTCATCAATCTCTAAAGGTAATTTTCCCCTAAAAATATTCTATAAATCAGTTTAATAAATTACTTTCAAAGCCAATGTGGTGGTTGTATTCACCAAAATCCCACATCTATTAATATGAAAGAGAACAATAGAAAAGTACTATCAAAATAAAAAAATAAAGAGTTATTTTTGAGTTGTCACCCCAACTTAATATCTCTCTTGAGTATATGAAGACTTGAGTAATTGTATGTCACCAAGCAATTTTATTAATAAAAATTGGTTATGTAATTTTGTTCATAAGAAGTTATACGAGATTTGTAATTTTTGCCAAAAAAATCACATGTTGAACAAAATTTACGATAATATAAATTAAAATAAAATAAAATTTATTTTAATAATTGTTACTTTTGTTTGAATGTACTAATAGCAAAATATATTTGAGCATTTGTTTGACATGTTTCTATTAAGTGAAAAATTATGGTTAAATGCAATTAATCTTAAAATAATCACCTTAGAAATTTAAATTTATACAGCAAAAATTAAGATGAAGAAAATTCTAATTGTATATTAAGGTTAATCTTCATTTTAATAAAAATTAAGATACACATAATTATTAAAGATCAAACACATTTTTAATTACTTTAAATATTCAAATAAAACTAATGAAATTATTTTTTTTTATTAAGAATAGAATTTTTTTATACTAAAAATAAAATATATTAATATCTATTATATATATATATATATATATATATATATATATATATATATATATATATATATTAACTTGATAAAATGATCTCTTTAATTTTCTCTAAATTATATTCTATTTTAATGTAAGATAAATATTAAGAAATTTAAATATAAACTGAAATTTCACTTAATACACAAAGACTAAACAAGATAAAAATAAAAATTCTAACAAATTTATTATTTCAACTTTTAGATGGGACATAATATTATTTTCTTATATATGAATTTCACATGACATATGTAGTAAATACTTTTTGAAAGTTCCATCAATATATAGAACAGAAAATTAAACTCAAACGGAAAGAAAACAATAAAGAAATTTATGATAGAGATAAATAGTAGTTCTTCTCATGAACTCGTTTTGCAGCAGTATTAGTGTCTATCATTGAGGTTTATACCTAGCATTACTACGCCAAAATTGTCTAACAGAGTGCATTCTTTTTATTAATGGAAAAATGCTCTTATAGACGACACTTGTTAAGTCAAATGTTTATTATGAGAGCCCCGATATACAATTCTTTTTGTAGAAAGTACTATCTGTTGGAAACTATATAGATAACATTTGTCTAAACAAACACTATGTATGAGGTGTCATTAGACAATGCTCTTTTACAAGTAGTATCTATTAATAGACACCAGTTCAATAGACGGCGCTTAAAAGCCGCTATCTATTAATAAAAAGAATGCACTCTGTTAGACAATTTTGGCGTAGTAATGCTAGGTATAAACCTCAATGATAGACACTAATCCCAGAGTGGGAGTAATTTTGTAGTTACTGAAACCAGCAGAGAAAATGAGGTTGGCCCACTGTTTCTCATATCTTTCTTTCCCACCGAACAACATAATCATCTGCATATCAAAGAAAAACTGCGTCTCAGTTAATTCATGGTCTTCCTTCTTATTCTCCATCACAATATCTATGATAAGAACCCTTCCCTCGCTGGCCATTGCCTCCTTGCAATTTTTCAGTATTTTCACACATTCCTCGTCCTTCCAGTCATGCAATACCCACTGTTTATTGTCAAAGTAAAAAAGATAAGAATCACACAACATATTTTATGATAATATATATATAGAGAGAGAGTGTATATTTACCTTCAACATGATGGAATCAGCATGAGGAATTGCTTCAAACATGTCCCCTCCAACATATTTTATGTTCTGAGTTTCTTCCAAGCCTGCTACAACATGTGGCAGATCAAATACAATGCACTTTAGCTGTGGGAAGGAGTCAACAATGACCTTAGCCATAGTCCCTGTTCCTCCTCCAACATCAACCAATGATTCTGTTCCCTCCAACAATCTCTTATACTTCTCAATCACCACAGTGGAAACCAGTCGACTGTCCATAGCCATCATATCATTGAAACGGTGATTGAAATTAGGATCACGCCCAGCAAAATCCCAACATCCCATACCATTTTCAGTGTGAAACGGTGAAGGGGTTTCATTTGTGAACCAGGTAGAGAATTGAAACCATGGATTGATCATAACTGGATCAAATATTAATTGCAGCACACATCTCATACTAAAGGGATGGTCCTTTAGGAGTAATGTAGATGCATCAGTTAGCACATACATCACTTCACCCTCATTTGGGGTGCCATGGTGTTCAGAGAAGAAACCAGAATGAGTCAGAATTCTCATCAAACGGCTGATAAAGGAAGTCTTGGAAGGGTGGATTGGTAATGAAGCAATGAGTTGTGAGAGTGGCATAGGTTGGCCATAGTTGTGTATGATATCTGCTATGCCCAACTCAATACCACACTTAAGAGACAGAGAGCTTATGAATCTGAAAATGTGATTCCAAACATGGGTTTGAGCTCGAAGCAATTTTGAAGCATGCACTTCACCCTGGGTTTCCATGTAAAACTTTTGTAGTTTGTGTGCTATTAAATCTCATATTAGCTCGGTGTATTTATAATGACCAAAAGGTGCGCTACATAAATATCTTGGTGCTATTGCTACTAATAGTAACTTTAAGAAAAACTGTATTTTCATAACCAATTTCTTTCAATAGTTAGTAGATAACTTTTTTATCATTAAATAATAAGAAATATAAATAAAATTTTAAATAAAATAATAATACGCATAATTCCACAATAATAAATATTATTGACATTTGAAGAAATGATATTGTTTTATAGTAATTATTTTAAGGGTTAAATATGTTTTTGTCCTTTAACTTAAAATGAATTTTGGAATTAATTCATTTCGAAATTTTGAAACAATTTAGTTCTTCATCTTTCGAAATACGTGAATTTAGTCGTTTTAATCAAATTTTGTTAAATTTATTTGACATTTCAAGTACGTTTCATAATAGTATTTGACTTAACATAAAAGTAAAAATGAATCAAACAATATAAACAATATAAATACAATCTTGAAATGTGTACGAAACATCAAATAAACCTAACAAAATTTAATTAAAAGGACTAAATTCAAGTATTTCGAAAGATGAAGGACTAAATTGGGCCAAAGTTTCAAAATAAACTAATTCCAAAATTCAATAAAAATTAAGGAACCAAAATCATATTTAACCCTTATTTTAAATATTAAATATGATGATATGACAAAGGAAAGTTAGAATAGATGGTGAAACGACTTGTCGTACATAAGAACAAAATAAAACGTCTCCCCTCCCATACCAAACTTCCTTTTCAAACATGTTATTTATGAATTATAGATATTTATATTTTTACTATTTAAATTAATATTAACTTATATGAACAAAATATTTAATTTTTATTATTAGAAAATTGAATACGAAAAGGTATACTATATAAATATATCTCGATACTTTACTAATAGTAACTTGAATACAAATTATATTTTCGTAACCAATTTTCCTTTAAATATTTATTAGATAACATTTTTCCAAATTTAATAATAATAAATATAAATAAAATTTTAAATTAAAATAATAATACTGATAATAATGATGATAACGATGATTATGATCATAATGATGATGATAATGATAAAATCATCAATTTGAACAATACTATGTGGATCACACTCATTATAATAGATAAGCATGGGATAAGAGAAATTTAAAGATGGATGGTTTGGCACACATAAGAAGAAAATAAATCCTCTCCCTTTTATAAGAAAGGCAAATAAATTTGTCTCGGTAGATATTGTTTAAATCCATTCTGATTTTGATAAGAATGTCTCACTTTGACAAAGGTATGAGTATTAGTAATACCAAATTTTAAATTGGATATGAGGATTAGATGAGTGTGTATATATCCATCTCTTTCTCATCCTCAAACCCGTTTTCATTTTAAATGATCAAAACACTCATTGTGTATTAGGTAACTTAAAAATTTTATATTCTGTATTATCTCATGTCCTTAGTTATGTTTCATTTGGATAACTATTATTTTTCTTTTACGATGAAAATTTTTATTCTCTCTCAACTTTTATTTGATATGTTCAATATTCATAATGATTACTCACATCTTTAAGATATTTTTCCTCTAATTTTAATCTTGATTGCACATTTTAGTCTCTAAGTTACAAGACTAAAATAATTGTTGTATGGAATAGAATTTTGTAACCTTAGGGTATGGATTATAATGACCTTTTTCTACTACTTCTACTTAAAAATATTTGTGTCAACCACAACATTATATGCAATAAGGACATATGATAGTCAAAATACACCTAGAGTTGTCAATTATAATGAAAAATATTAAGTTACCCTTATAAGATTTTCACTTTTTAGATGAGTTTTCTTTGAAATGAACAAGGTCACACTACTATATAATCCCCATTTATAATTACAAATAATTGTCAATTGAATGAAAAAGAATTTACTATACAAATACAATAATTTAAAAAAAATACAAGTTAGAAAACTAACCTTTCAATGTATGGGTCAAGTAAATATTTTTTTGAGTCACTCATCATGTTTGCAAGTATTGCTAGATCTAAACTTTGTGTTCCTAGATTTCTATATGCATTAAGCCTTAACAAATCTATATATGTCTATTTTTTCTTATTTCACACTTAATCTATATATGCATTAAGCCTTAACACAATGAATTATAAGTAGAATATAACTATTATAACAAAGAAAACATAAATAAAAATTTGACTTGCATGGCCCATTTATATAATTGAAACATTTGACATGAAAAATATATATAGGAAAATAGTATTATCGACCCTAAAACTTTGTTGTCCCAATGTTTCTACAAGGTTTTGCTCTTCGACCTCAGTAATATTATTACAATAAATTCTTTAATTATCCACAAAATGTTATCGACAAAAATAAATTCATTAATTAAACTACATTTAAAGATGAAATTTACCGAAAAAATAAATTTGTTGATAAAATTTGTCGTAAATTAAAATTTGAATTATTATTCGTTGGTAAAATCCTTAGGTAATATAGAATTGTTATTATTGACCAATTTTTTCGTCGTAAATTATATCATTAAAATAACGCTACATTTCTTGTTTTGATTCGTGGTGAAATCCATTGGTAATGGAGTTTTGTAAAATCTGTCAACAAAGATGGGTGCTGAATTTCTTAAAATTCAAATTACTAACGAACAAATTTGTTGGTGAATTAGGCATAAAATTTCCTACTAAAATAAAATTTGGATTACTGACAAAAAACTCTACCAATAAATTGGGTACCAAATTTCCCACCAAATCTGACGAAATATGTTTATAAATGAATTATAGATGTCTAAAAAAAAATTAAGAGAATGAGTGTAAGAAGAAAGAGCAAAAGAAGATAAAGGGGAGGAGGAGGAGAAGGAGAATGAGAGGATTTAAAGGCGATCCAATGGTGCTCGACGGTGCAGCGATGGTGGCGGTGGTGACACAGGAACAATAGTGCGACGTTGCCTGTAGAATGACGTCAGAGGTCAAGGTCGTGGTGTAGTAAAGGAGAAAAAGGAAGATTAAGATAGGGAGGAGGAGGATGAGCTAGCAGTTGTGGTGGCAAAGCTAGAGGGCGGTGGCAGTAGCTTCGTCGAAGGAAGAGGAGGAGGGGAGGAGGAATTGGAAGAAAAAGAAATGGAAAAATCAAAGGAAAAAGAAAAAGAATGGAGAGGAAGAAGATGAAGTAGATCGTGATATTTATGAACGAATTTTACTAACAAAATTTTGGTCACTGGTGATTACCGACGAACTTGAGAGTGCAAAAGTGCAAAAGATGTTGCGACCAAGACATTCAAATTAAGTTGCAAAAGCTAAAGTATCTTGAGTCTGTAGCGTAAGAGTTGAGGAAGTGTAATTTAAGACTATGGATAGAAAATTCTCACTTAGTTCCTAAATTAGATTTTGCTCAAATCCTTATAATGTTGTTTTTTTATTCCTTGAATATCATACTTTGATGTAACTATTTTATGTCTAATGAAAGATAATGTTTGTTAATTTTTTTAGTATGATTATTATTTTTTATATATTTTAAATTATCATTATTTAAAAAGATTATTGAATTATAAAATAATAAATATATGTGGGAAATAATATATAATAAGATATGTAAATTACAACATTTAATAATAGCGGCAAACATCGTAATATAATGTGAATCGTGACAGTTTTAAGTGTCATTATTTTCAATATATTTAATTTTATTTAACGAATTACGACGGCTTTAACTTTCGTAATTTACCTCAAGAAACCACCAGTTTATACAATGTAAAACATGGTGGTTGTTGTCATAGTTCACTTGAAACCATCACATTACGCTTTATGGTGACACGAATTGCGGCAGTTTTCGAAACCGCCATAAGCGTAAATTTTGGTAGTTAAAACCATCATATTTTACAAAAATAACCACACATTCAATTCATAAATTTTGAGGACATAATTAGAACAAGTTCAGAGAGAATTTAATAATTAAGCATTTCCTAAAAATACTGGGTTGCCTCCCAGCAAGCACTCGTTTAACGTCCTTTTAGCTCGATGCTTGATATCCACTGTGATTTTTTTTTCTTTTTGGTGGGTTGTCTATTAAACCAATACCATATGCTTCCTTGTGGCTTATCTTCATTTTAATTAATACCTTGCATTCACAAGAACACAAAAGATACTCGAAAAAACAAGTTATTCCAATTTTTATATAAACAAAAATTTGAGAACTAGAAATAAACATAAAAATAACAAAGAAAAAAGTGAAAGTATAGAAACAAAGAAACAAAAAAAAAAAAAAAACATAAGCACATCAACCAAACAATAATTCTAATATGTAAAAATGATTAAATAGATTTCCCAAATAACCTCACAAAATTGTCTCTCGTTGCAAAATTACTTAGTACTCTCATTTGCAATGAATACTACTTTTCCTGTTCTTTATGATTAGACACACAGATGTCTCTTGTAATGCCTATCTAAGTCAGACATACCTTACCAAATCTCTTAGACTAAGCATGCATCAAAACTTGCATTAAAACCATAATAGTGGAGGCCAAACACACAATCCCATTTCTGGTAATTGCAATATTTGGTTTAATTTGATTAGTTAGGCTACTGAAATTCCATGTTTAGGACCTTCCAACAACTAGATCATGTTTTAAGGCGTATCCTGAGACAAACATTAAGCACAAATTAAATGAATGGAAATCATAAACATATACAACCCAACTACATAAAAGAAAAAAAAAACATATAACCAAGTCTAAAAGAGATATAAATACCCAAATTGCCTTGTGATTAAACACAAGTCCCCGACAAAAACGCCAAAAACTTGTTATGGGATTGGCAAGTGTACCAAATCGTACAATAGACTTGTGAAATGTAACTTCCCTTTCGAGATACCACATCTCATTTTATAATTGCCAAAATTCCAAAAATGTAAAACTCATATACCACCTATTAAATAGGAAACTTCGCAGTATGTTTTTTTTTCAACTAGTTGCCAAAAAAGGGATCTGAACATAACTTTTTTATTTAAAATAAGGCATTAATACAATAAACCAAAACTCATTTCAAGTTATTTCAAGTTCAAAACTCAATCAAACTACTACATTTTCCTTATTCAAAAGTAAACACTTCTAAATGCTTTTCATAAAAATTCCAGAAAGCTTTCCCATGAGTTCCTCATAAGTATGCCTCTCCACTATCATCTACATCCACATATGTTTCGTATAACACACATGTTATACCATCCTCGCACAAACACAAATAACACACAAAAGCAAGGGTGAGCTAACCAATGAAAACTCATACAACAATATATTACCCACATATAACTCATTGTGCATTAGCCCAACATATGCATAACTCAACCAAGATAACCACCTATCACATGTTTCCACACTCAAAATATGCAAACATCAACATATTACCACCAAGTAATATCCAACAGTACGACATTCTCTCATAATCAACCACTTTACCTTTCCTTCACGACAACGCCTCTTGAAAAGGGTCTTTCACCTGCTTTCCATAGACTTACAAGAAACGAATCTACCCGCTCGACAAAGCCTTGGGTAAGAGCACTCTTGCTACGTGTAACATCCCGTCAGGATATCACGGATTTATAAATAAAACAAAAGAATTAATTAAATACAGCGCATTTAATAATACCTCATTTTCCCAAAGCGCGTGAAAATTTCAAAAATTTATTAAATGATCAAATAGAGTTCATAACCATACGTTCCAAACTAAAGGACAATGTTATAAAATCACCCATCAGGGTTTACAACTGTTTTCAAAAGCAATAAATAAAACTTAAGAGTTTCCCAAGTCGAACCCCTCTCTACGACTAAGCTACACTTGAGCCACCTGCATCATCAATATCTGCTCCCGTGTACCGTGTACACGATCATCGCCAAACACACGTAGATAGGGTGAGCTTAGCAGATAAACCATATATACAATGTTACAAACATATATAACAACATACACACGTATCACAGTACTTAACTTAACATCCCACATTGTTCTATACTTTTATTCCTACTATCTGACCCTCAAATTGGATTATTTGTGTTCTACATCGTCTAATGATTACTTCAAGGTGACATGTTGCCCTACCTATCGGCCACAACTGACAGAGCACGTGCGGGAAACCATGCTACGGATCATACACCGTAATGCCGGGAGAGTTCCCATATACGAACATAGTCTATATCGTCCCAAGACTACCAAACTCATCAGCCAACAATTGAGGAGGGCAATCTAACTGGACCCATCCGTACTGGCCACAACCAGCACACTCACACCGGCAACACTCGCCAACCTGAGCCACAACTCCAGGGTTCCTCGTGTTCAATCGCCATCCCGAGCCACAACTCAAGAGATGCTATTTTGAGCCACAACTTAAGGAATACCACGTGCTTAACCCCTATCCCGAGCCACAACTCAAGGGATACGTTCCGAGCCACAACTTAAGGAACACTAGCAAACCCACCTTTAAAGCACCACTAGACGCCTTGTAGATCACAAATACACAACCCAAAGTTCAAAGCTGCAGCAGTACAAATCGCCTGGCGGGGGACACGTGCCGCCA
>Ga0209389_1005013_pt1 | contig 11179 bp, 3 predicted proteins | sample CowpearedBW_FD_187526 | JGI IMG/M metagenome (GOLD analysis project Ga0209389, IMG submission 187526) | Root nodule microbial communities of legume samples collected from California, USA - Cow pea red BW (SPAdes) (version 2) | ecosystem: Host-associated > Plants > Roots > Nodule | place: USA... | reverse complement strand
CTGTAATTAAAGAAGAAGGGATAAAGGTAATTATATATATCTTTCACATATTATAAATCATATCAAAATTTAAAGAATGATATTCATACATAATGAAATTGTATTACTTTTTCAGCGGTTCAAGAATCCATTACCTCTACCGGATGACATTATCCACACACTAAGACAAGAGTGGGCAGCATATCTATTGGAAAGATGGAGTTGATACCACAAAAATTAGAACTCCTTTCAAAACCTTTGTTGTACAAGAATATCATGTTGAAACTTTTAGTTTGGTGTTATTTATATTAGTTTAGAATATATGTTGAAACTTAAGTTTTATTATATATAACTGTAACTCTATAATTGTGCTGAAAGTATTATGAAACTGTTCTGGGAATTTTCTGATTTTCAGGTGTAGGAATGTTGTAAAACTAGCGAAATTTTAAAAGAAAAACAAAGTTGATTAACATCTGGTGGTGCTCTGACAGACATTATTTAACGTCTGACCTTACCAGGGCCGACGTTATTTAACGTCTGGCGGGCACTGATAGACATCAAATTGCTCTCTTTTCTGGCTCCATTTAGCGCGAAAATTGACGTCTACTGCTTTTGGCCCCGACGTTGGATAATGTTAGACCCCTAATGCACCGACGTTAATTGACGTCTGCTAATTTTTTGACGTTATTTTGACGTCACCCAGTACGACTTCGGTGTTTGGGCAGACATCAAAGGTCAAAAATATCGGACGTTAAAAGGCTTTTTTGTGTTAGTGACCCCAAAAAATCATGAAAGGTTGAAGCTTCAACATAAAACCAAAAGAAATTAAGAAAGGTTGAAGCTTCAAAGTTACAAAATAAAAATACTATGAGAAAATGAAGGAACTAACTTTAAACCAACAAAATAATCGAAACATTGCAACTTCAAAATAACAATATACTAAGAAAACCAAAGCAACCACAAATATAAGGTTCAAGCTTTCAACCAAAAAAAACCAAGAAATGTTGAAGCTTATTCATTGACGCAAAAAAAATCAAGAAAGGTTAACAAAAAATACTTTGATAAAAGGAAGGAACTAACTTTAAACCAAGAAAATATAAGAAACCTTGCAACTTCAAAAAAAGAATATACAAAGAAGATAAAAGTAACAAAAAAAAATGTAAGGTTGAAGTTTTCAACAAAAAAAATGAAGAAAGGTTGAAGCTTTAAAGTAGGTTGAAGAAAAAGCATTTGCATAAGTAACCTTCGAACCAAAATACGAAAAAAAGGAATGAACTAACTTTCAAGCAAGAACGAAGAAGATGAATATGAACGTAAGAGGTGGAAAGCTTTCAAGAGTGAAGGAAGAAGATGAATATGAAGGAAGAAGGTGGAAAGAAGTAGGAAGTGAATATAGAGTATAAAAAGGAGGTGTAATCATGTAAGCATAGGAAGGGATGTGCAAAATTATCTACAATGACAAAAAAATCATAATAATGGACATGTGAATTTCAATTATTATTAGTTTAATTTTTGTTCTCTGTATACTTTCATTCAAGTGTTGTCTTATAATATTTATTAGTGTACAAAAAATGATTTCCTTAGAATTTAGAGAAAGGCAGTAAAGAAAAATTTTAAATATTTTTAAACTTGGATACTTATTTGTTTTTTAAATATCTTTTAATTTTATCAACTTTGTTTCATTAACGTTTGCAAAATTAATAAATATTTTGGTTCTCATTAAATTTTACTTGGTACTTCATAATATTGAATATTTTATTTCTAAATATTTAATATTAAAAAAAAATATATCTCTATAATATTGAATATTGAAAATATCATATTTCTTTTACGTGATTTTTATTTCTATTAAAATTAATTAATTGATAATGAAATGGTAAGAAAATAGGTACAAATATATCTTTTACCCAATGAAGATGAGAATGAGTTATAAATGTTATATTCGTTGCGTTTGAGTATAAAGATGAGAATGAATTTTTTATTTGGTGATGGGTATGGAATAATGAAACTCATCTTCACCCCGCCCCACTACAATTTGTGCTATTAATGTACATTACAAGAGATGGAGACATAATAGGAATATGTCTTGGCCAAAATTGTATAACCATCAGTTCACCTAGTGTACTAGTAGCTTGTAGGAAAAATATGATGTTGACTGGAAATGGTTAGTTGCTTAGGACTATTTTTTTATTTTATTGTTATTGTTATGTTTTGAATAAATAAAAGCCCGTTTCTTATAGAATGGACTCCTTAAATAGAATAAGTTATTTATAGTAAGTTATTTTATTGGTTTTATATGTTTTGAATTAGTAAAGACAAATTACCCATTAACACAACTCTATATTGGCTTTCTCTTCGCCCAAAGCTACATATATCCATAAACAAATTTTCACTCTCTTTTATATTATCTTTGTCTATCTTTTCCAATCTATTAATATCATTAATTTTATACCTGAGCTCTATTCTTGATAGATATATGGAGTGGACGTCGAATCAAGTTTCTTACAAGTTATTGCTCCTATCTTTGATGTGGAGAACTCTGACCTCTAGGCTATAAAAATGGAGTCTTACCTAGAAGCTTTAGATTTGTGGGAAGTTATGGAAGAAGATTATGCAATACTTCCTAATGAGCCCATAACCCCTACCAAATATGGAGCAAATTAGAGAAATTAAGCAGAATTAGAAGGGATGTTTCTTCACCTTCCTTCGCTTACTTTATTTAGTTTTTGTCTTAAATAAATTCTAGACTTGTGTTTTTAATTGTGTTTCTGTAGGGAAGCTTTTGGAATCTCCTTGGCTTATAAAGACACCCTTTGAAGGTAATGAGCTATGAAGACTCTTAGCCCAACACAAGGCTTGATCCTGGCACCTTTTGTTTTCATGTTGCTACCTTGGTGGAGAATAAGAGTGTTGGGATGCATAGACCAAAGGGACATCACTTTTATACACTTCTACCTTGGAACTGACCTAGAAGTCAAGAGAGGTAATCTTTGACCTTCTAGAAGGTAGGAGGACGCCCTCTTTGCTCTCCAAGGAAAGGGAGTTGTCCCATAGGTTGCCTTAATTTCTAGAAACATGTTTATGTAATTTCTTAAAGGTCCCTACCCATGCCTATATAAGGGAGCCTTTCCACCACTTGTAAAGGGTTGAATTTTGAGAGTAAAGTTAATATAGCCAAATTTTGGTGTGTCTCTCTTTTCTAGAGTGTGTTTCTCCCTAATCTTATATTGAACCTTCTTTCAAGGGGTAATAACCTTGGTCCATCTTGGGATGGACCATTCCCTATGTGGCATGCCGCCCTTTCCATTCTCTTCCTCTCCATTTTTTTATTCATGTTTTCTTCTTTCTTTCAAGTTCTTTATGTTCTTTATGTTCTTTTATGCTTCTACCCCTTATTGATGGTTTCCTCCTCAAGCTAAGATACTTCAAAGCTAGAAGATGAATCCATGGTGAAGAGTAGGTGCGCGAAAGCAAAGAATGGACTAACTTTCAGTTTTGGTGGTTTGGTCAATAGAATGGTGTGGTTTGATACTCTCAAGTAAGGTTAGGCCAATACTCAAGGTGTAGGATGGCTAAAGGAGACCACATGAGATGCTCTAGCCTTGACTTTAGAGACAAGTAAGTGTGCACAAACAATTTGGCAACATAACTATACTAATATCAAAGTGAATTTACAATGAGGAAGACACCTTTATTTATAGCCTAAGGTGTCTCCAAATTTGGAGATGCAAAATCATAAAGACTTTAACTTGGCTAGCTTGGAGACCAAGGCAAAAAATCCTCTCCAATAGGAGGAGGACATGTGGTCACTCAAGGAGGTGGGAAATCCTCTCCATTCCTAGAGTGCCATGTGGCCAGAAAGAAAAACTCTCCAATGAGAGCATGATACATGGACACTCTCTACCAAAGGAGACAAGTCTCCTCAATGGCTTCCAAACTACCTATGTGCGTATTGACTTTGTAATGTAAATGGAGAATGCACTCCAACTCATAGGCTTTTTTAAGGCCTAAAAACCCTATGCTAATTGGCCCATTATACAAGGCACAAAAGAAATTCTACACTACTAAGCCCATAATACAAAGTGCAAAAGAATAAATCTATACCACTAAGAGTTCTCCAAGGTGGCCCAAGAGAATAAGAGTTTGGACCCACCTTTTACAAATGAATCTTGAATATGCTTGGCCATGCTTCTTGTGGTTGGCCCCTTGCCTAGGGGGTTGCCATCACTTATATTGTGTTTACTATTTTGTGTTCATTTCATTCTCTTAATTGAATCCATTTCTCCTTCCCTCCTTTGAGCTCTTATAAGCGAACTTTTACAATTAGATAACTTTTTTATTTTAGTGTGCAATGGAGATTTTCTTAGAGCTTACTTAAGCAACATTAACATAAACACCTTGCACTCACTAAAAATATAAGATGAACTCACATAATTAGAGCTTTGGTTGATTAAGGTGTTTATCTTCTTTTGTTGCCTAACCGTGTTTTTGTGTAGCTATCCTTATGGACACTTTGTGCTTGTATTGACACTGGTTTGGTGGCTGGACAATAAGGTTTGTTTGTTGTTTTTGACTACAATATACTTCTTTTGTTTTTTGGCTACTGTTTGGTGTTGATTTAAGGGATAGACAATGAGGCTTGCTTGTTGTTTTCACATGTTTTACAACCTAGAGCTTGATTGATAATATGTCTTTGTATGCTTAGTCCTAGAGCTGCGAAATCTTGAGTTAATTTTCATCGTAGCTATATGTTTTTTTTGCCTAACTTTGTTTAAGTCATATGTCTCATGCTAATTTATTGTTTTCTTTTCCCTGATTCCGATACTTGGCATATTTGATACATTTCTTAGCTTAAGTTACATGCATCTTGAATGGATGGGTTGAACCTAAAAGCATTTAGCAACTAATTAACGGTCTCAATTAAATTTTAGAATGAAATTTGAAACTCATTTTGATGCCTAAATGTCACTTGGCAGAGAGCTATAAAACAAATTTGGAGAAAAGGTTTGTCAAATGTACGTTATTTTTTATTCTAGAATTGAAATATCTAAGTCGTAAGTTGTATTGATGAGCATGATAGAATAGTTCCATTATTGTAAGTTCGTAATCTTCTTTGTATGTGTAGTTAACTTACATTATTACTGCGTTATATTTTCAAATAAGATTGTAATGTCCTTGATTATTTAGCTAACTATTAATATAATAGAAACATTATTGCACAATGTGGTTGGTCCTACAAAATATTCCTAAAAACATTTACAACTCCCCAAGTAGTTTGGAGATGAATGGATCAACAGCCAAGAACTGTTCCGAGTCCAACAAATTCGGGAAAAAGAAAAACAAATGATATCGTACTAATTGCCAAGAGAAGTTAAGGAAAGTATCGTTGCATTCCAAATGAAGTGAGGGATGAAGAGGTCATGCAATTATCTTGGCAGACCTAGCATAAAGACTGTCCACGACTTTCCCAATATTAGAAATGGTTTGTAAGGTTGAAGTGTATAAGGCATCCGTTTTCGGATCATCAAATATCACAAGGCATCCAGATTGATCCAATGTCCCGCCCAACTTCTTCTCCAAAATCATCTGCGACAACTTTCGCTCCACATCATCAACAGGAAGTTCAATTAGTTCAGAAACATGTGCAATCTCAACCCTTGAGAAAGGTTCAACCAATCTGCGAAGCTTGTATTCCAGAATAACACCATGCAAGAATAAAAGGTGTCCGTGGACAATTGGGTCTTCCTCCAACTGAGGCTTGTAATTTTTCAAAACAATTTTGAATAATTTCAGAGATCCCCTGCAAATAGCATCAGCTACGGCTTTCATGACAGCCAAGTCGGGTGTAAGATCATTCGGGTAAGAACCTGCACATGTCATAATTCTGGGCACAACATAACATGATATCGTCCTGGGCACATGATGAGCTTCACCCATCATGATCTTACACAACAGCATGTATTTCAGGCTAAGTTCCTCCCTGGGGTCATACTTGTGAAGAAAACTGAAACACTCAAAAGCTTCACGGAAATATCTGTATGCAGTATTGTAATTCTTCTCCTCGGCATAAAGAATCCCACTCTGTAAATCTATGGCACCCTGTTGAGCTAGAGGAACATTAACAGCATTTGCAGCTGTTCTTGCAGCTTTTATGGCGACTTTTGCCTTTGGAATCCTTCTCAAGGAAAAGTGTAGCTTGCTTTCAAGCAAGTGTATTTCCACAAGTAGATTCTTGTCATCTATTCTTGTAAGCTCTTTGATCAGGCCACTATTGAGGAGAGCCAAAGCTTCGGAATATTCCTTATTTTCCTCAAGTAGTGCTGCGAGTCTTCTCTCAAGTCGCAGCCTCAGAAATCTACGCCTTTCAGCACGAGCCCATTGCACCATATCTTTACAGATTGTAATTTGTAGATCAGAACTCCCTGGTATTGCACCAACAGAATCAATTACTCTCCTCATAACATCTACCGTTTGATCTGTAGGAATCAAGGAAAAGAAGAACCGCAAATGAGTAAGAAGGCTGAACAGATCCACTGCCCTATTCCCTTCCATGTACTGCTCAGTGAGGTATACGATGGCCAGCTCTTTGATGCTCAAAGTCAACCAGGAAGGAGAAGAAGGATCATGAAGTACCCTACGAAGAATGGATATTTTCTCAGATGGGTCTTGGGTTTCCTCTGCCAAATTAAGTGACCCCATTGTGGCAGGAAGATAAGAATCCATGGTTGCTGCTTGCAAAGAGAAACATATTTGGTAAAAAGCATAAAAACCTGAAAGTTAACGACCTTTGCACCAGTATACATTCTTGAGTGAAAATTATTTTGACTCAAATTCAGATGTTCAACCGCTCCCCAAAAGTAACAAATCTTTACCACTTAAAACTAAATTATACAGAATTTACAAAACTCGACAGGGTGCAAGGTAAGATGAAGCAGGTCATATGCCATATTCTCGATCTCATAAATTACACACACACACAATAAAACACATACATTACTCAATAAAATGCATAAACTTGATTAATTGACACTTTCAAGTCAATATTCATTTGACACTTAAAAAAACGGAAAGGAAAACCAAATGTTGTTTTCCAAGTGGAACTGAAGTTGAATTCTTTAACTAAGAACTCAATTGACTCGTTGATGAAATTGAGACTGGGAAGAGGATATCCCACTAAAGTGACCCAGAAAGACTTCCCACCACAAAATCAATCATAGCAAAGGCAGTACATAGTTACCCAAAAGAAACTAAAAAGACAGATTGCAAAGAAGACATTAAGGTTTGCTAGTGTAATCTAAAGTGTAAAGATTTTTCACAATTCTGAGTGGCGGTCACACATTTGTTCGAGATGAAACTAAAACCATTTGAATTATGATTTGGGTAATTGATATGGATGGCATGTGATGCAAAGTTGGTTGGATTATTACGAGTGCAAACAAAAAGGAAACGAAATGAACCCAAAGAAAGCAAGAGAATCAGGTGTGACAACAAACATATTCCGAATTGAAGGAAAAGGAGTCGTTACCGATGATCCACAACGCAAGGTTTGGTGCTGATACGCGGAGAGTGGAGAAAAGAAATATTGGGGTTACTTGTTACTCAATCTTTCTAAAAATTGTCGATGATATTTCATATAATTTTACACATTTAGAAATTTAAAAAACTTAAATGTGAGCAATTTCTTATGTTTGAACGCATAAAAAATTATACTTGGACAAAGACCTCTTCAGATGGTCACTTACAAAAAACATGTTAAACTAAACATGTACATATTTTTTTCACTGTGTTAAAAAATAAAACAGAGAATTTTATTATTGTGAGACATAAAAAAAAATTGTAACGTCCTATTTAAAATATAATAATATTAAATGAAACATTATACAAAATAGTTATAGAAATAAGGTCCTGGAGTAAAGCAGCTACTCCTTACATTTATCCAACGAAAACATTATTGAACTAGGGCACACCACGATGCCAGTAAACAAATAAAGAAAAGGGTCAACAATAATTTAAAATAAAACCCAAGGACAAGACACTACATGGGTCTTAGCCCTAGAGAAAAGCCCAAATAAATAGAAATCCAGTCCAAGCAGACTATGCAGCGAAATCTCCATCACCCTAATGACCACAGAGAGTTCTCGCATCTGCTCACATCAACATGATCATTGCAAAGGAGAAAAATCACACACATAACAATCAAACAAACAACAGAGTAAGCTAGAGCAGAAAACAATTTATTATACAGTCACATACAAACTTATAATTCAAGATGCATAAGCCAATCAAGCATGTTATGACTTACAAACAATACACTAAGACTCGAGACACGACTCATCTGGATACATATAATTAGTTGGATTCAGCGGATGCTTGCCCTTGTGGTGGACTTCCTTGCTTTGCCGAGCTAAGTGTTACAATGTTTCATCCCTTACACACAAGTTTAGCCCTTAATGAGTTTCAAGCCTCCTGCTACTCTCACCACTAGCGTTAGTACGCTCTATGTTAAAATAACTGACTCTTTAGAGTGTCAGGATGTAACCTTACCTTGAATTCTTACTAAATTATATAGATGGGGCACCACCATGAACTCCCACTAACAGGGGTCACGGAATTACGTCCCAACCAATTGAGGCACCACCATGAAGTCTCACCTAGAGGCTCATGGAATTACGTCCTAACCAAAATGAGTCACCACTACGAAAGTATCATGGGATTACGCCCTAACCATATCAACATCATAGTCCATTTATCCACAATAACATTTCATTCTCATACCAATCCCATATCACTTTTATCACCAACCACTCCATACTCAATTCATGCCAAACTCATGTTAACTCAACATTTCAGCCCATACAATCAGATCTCATATGCATATTCATATATTTTATACTTAAAATTGGGTATTCCAAGCCAAACATACAATTAACAACCCAAAAGCATGGAAAGAAAAGTCATGGAGTAAAATCATGTACCAGTCTCGCTTAAGTTGAGGACCCTCGCTCAAGCGAAAGGGATCTTTCGCTCAAGCTATAGGTTCTCGCTTAGGCGAGACTGCCAATAGAGAACTCTGCGAGACTCACAAGTTCTCGCTTAGGCAAGCTACTCCTCGCCTGAGGGAAGCCACCCCTCTCCTAAAGGTGAGGTTCCTCGCTTGGGCTACAACTGCAGCAACGGGCCTCAAGCTCCCACGCGTCCTCGCTTAGGCGAGCCTTTCTCGCCTAAGCAAGATGATACCTCGCTTAAAACGAGAGCTCTCTGCCTGAGCGAGAGCTCGAGCGCGAGCTTGGACTTGTTTCTGCAAGTCTAGGAACAAACTTAAGAGCTGGAAAACAGTGGAGCAGGTTCAAGATGGGTTACCAACGTGAACCCTAGCTAGAAATATGACTATAGAGATGAAAGCAAGGAAGATACGAAGAAGAACCAACTTATGTGGGTGGAAGATGAGTTGAACTTGCTTGAAGACAAATGGGTCTCAAAACCCTGGCAAAGCTTCTGAAAAGGAAGGAGAGCGTATAAGAGGGGTTGTTTGCAAAAGTGAGAGCTGAATGGGAGATCTTGGCTACTTTAGGGGCCTTGGCACTTCGTGGGCCAGCCTCTAGGCCCAACTGGTTTAAGACAACCCTAAAACATTGGAGCAAAAATAATTGGGCCTTACATAAATGGGTTTTATTAATTTAAAAAATATTATTTTTCTATAAACCACTTTAATAGAGTTTTCTAACTTCTCTCTAAGAGTTCTCATATTCATCTAATTAAAGCTTTGAGACCGTAAGAGTGTTCCTTGCAACGAACTCTTGAATTTGGTTGCATATGTCGTTTAAGTCATTAATACGATTCTCTATTGATTAGTGGTTTTAATAATCTGCCTTGATCGTGTTTGTTTTGTTCCTGGGTATAGATAGAGTTGGACAATGTTTTAGACGATTAGAGTTGTTAAGGGTTCTTTTCATAGGTGAGGGAAGCTAATTATACTTGTTTTAAGTTAAACCGCTTGGTTAATTGTATTGTGTTGAAATGTGATATGAACTTTGATTTAATATGTTTTAGATGTGTGTTGATTGTATGCATTTTGATATGTTGAAAAGCATAAGTTTTATTATTTGTCTATGCCTCTATGAGATTCTTTGTAATTGAGTAATCTGACCTGACTTTGTTAGCACAAATGATTTAATGCTTGAAGACTTGAAGATATATGAAGACATTGTATTGGAATATGATGAAACTTTGGTAAATTGGTGAAGATGTGAAGACTTGGAGATTCATGTGTTAATCAAGCTTGGAGTGTGTGTTGAACCTGAGTTTCATATGAAGATCAAAAAACTTGAAGATTGATGCTCTTTTGTAGATAATTTAGCACTACATATATTTCTAGGGTATTGTTGGTGTTTTTAACCTGTTTAATGGCTTTTTAACATGTTAAATGGTTTGCTACTATAGTTCTATAAGTTATATATTCAATTAGCTAAATTAACTTTTAATATGATGATTTCACCTAAGTTAAGTAAATCAACACATTGAGTGAAAAAGTTAACTTGTTGAATATGTTAACAAATTGGCAATAAGTTCAGATTTTTTAGACAAAGTGGTAACACTTGTTATTTTGAGCACGAAATCATTCTAAATTTTGGGTAAAACTCTATGTCTCTGAATCATACAAAAGTGCAGTTGTTCGTGAAGTATCTTTGATTGGAGCATTTTTGCCTGGTTTAGCAACTTAGAGAAAGAGGGTTGGTTGGCTAAGGAGAGCCTTCATTCAGGTTTTATCTTTCTCAAGTTTTTGGGTGTTGCCTGATGGTTTTCTAGGACTACAAGTGTAATCTTGTTGTGCTGTGTTGAAACTCTTATAGGATTCAAGAGTTTTGGTTTGTATTTTTGCATATTTTGAAAGTATAATTTTGTGGATTATGTAAAACTTTTAATATAGTGCAAGTCAGGCTCGGGTTGCCTTGACAAACTAGATGTAGCTCATATTTGAGTAAACCAATATAAAATTTGTGTCCATGTGTTTGATTCTCTCTTTTCTCTCTTGGTTTGTGATATAAAGCTTCAAGAAATTTGATTTCTATAATCTTTTAACAATTATTGATTGTTTTGACACAACCTGAGACTTTGTTTCTATTTGTGGTGCTTATTGGAATCAATCTTGATAAGGTTCATAAATTGTGTCTGAATTAATCTTCAATTTCGTATTTCAGCA
>Ga0209389_1005005_pt1 | contig 11193 bp, 3 predicted proteins | sample CowpearedBW_FD_187526 | JGI IMG/M metagenome (GOLD analysis project Ga0209389, IMG submission 187526) | Root nodule microbial communities of legume samples collected from California, USA - Cow pea red BW (SPAdes) (version 2) | ecosystem: Host-associated > Plants > Roots > Nodule | place: USA... | reverse complement strand
AAAAATCTCATCCAAATCACAATTTTAACTACATGCATACCAATTTAAAACTAATATAAAACAAATGTAACGGTTAAAAAAATTAACATATTTTTAACCGTTTATTTAATCACCAAAAAGTTACCTTTTATGTAGTGTAAATAATGTTTTTTCTGTAGATTTTATATAAAGTAAATAGTCTGATATACATAAACTATACTAAAGTCCAATTTTATAAGTCAATTCTAACTACAATGTTATTATCTTAATTTTTTTTTAATATGTTATCTTTACCTATATTTTTATACACATGTAAATTATTTTGAAATATAAAGGTCGATAGATTTAACAACATTTTCTTCTTAAATTTAATATGTTTGAATGATTATTTTTGAGTTTATATGTGAAAGATAAAATGAATCAATAAAAGATTATATATAATATCAAATTTGATTGAACTGGTTCAATTTTTATTTAAAATAATCGACTATTAATAGATTGTTTTAGTGAAAGTATTAGACGATACGTTGTTTTTCTTCAGAATAATTGACTATAATAATAGATAACAAATATTTAACATAAAATAAAAAATCTAAAATCACTTTACTTAAAATTTAAATGAACTATCTATTTTATCATTCAAAAAGATGGAAGTTTAATATAAAAGAATTTGGAAACACGTATTTGTATTTTATAATTCATCTTTAAGAAATCAATTAATACAAAATATATTTCGAAAATATTTGATTGACAACCTAAATGTCAATTTAATTTAAAACTTGACAAAAAGATAGCAATTTATAAGAGCATTGACAGTATGAAACAAGAGGGAAAGAGAGAAACAAAGATGGTAACATGCCTTTGTTAAAAAATGTAAAGAGAGAAACAAAGATGGTAACATGCCTATGTTAAAAAATGTAAAGAGAGATACAAGGTTGTGAATGTGTGTTAGTGCATTTGAACCATATTTTTTTATAAGGATTGGTATAGTTTCCCATTTATGCAATGTAATGTAAAAGTCCCACATTGTGTGGAATGTGAAAGAAAAGAAACTTTATATAGTGGATGAAAAGGTTGTGTTCTCGCCGAGCTAAGTAACAAGAGTTTGTAACCCAAGTGGGGGCACGAAGGTGATGGAACAACTTTGAGGCTCCCTGGTTGGAGTTGTGGATGCCAAAAGTTGGCTTGCCCATTCCAAGTTGAGAGTTGGGTGATGGGACTTGTGTGAAGGCATAGGTCCCATCTCTCTTAAACAAGAGGGTACTGCGTGAGGCTGGTTTCACAGAGCAGCTACCTCCCAACAGTGGAGGGATAACAAGCTGTTGCAACCACCCTCCGAAAAAATACCTAGGCAGCCTCACTTGCTTGGACCATCACCTTTTTCCAATTTTTATACTCTATTATTGCCTGTTTATGATATACACAAAGTATACTAAAGTCCACTTTTGTACTAATACTGACAAACTTTCTTTTCCTAACAAAACAAACAACTTAAACTTGAAAACTACTATAGGAAGAAAAAAAAAAAACTTATGAGAGTAGAAGAAGATAAATTAGTAGTGATGTTGAATAAGGCTTGCATCTATAACCAACAAAATTATGCAACCTAGCAATTGAAAAATAAGTGTTGCAAATTTTCAACAATCTATCTATTTTTCATTAAATAAACAAATTATAACATAAAAGAATAAATAAATAGTTTACATAAAACAAAATAAATAAATTTATCACGAACAAAGTGGATTTTTATATATTTAGCACCGTATGAAAATTTTCTATTTTTTCTTAGACACGACAAATATTTAAGAATCACACTATTTAAAATTAAAAGGAAGTGTATATTGTATATTTAGAAAAAAAAAGGTGAAAGTCTAACTTAATAGAAAATCGAATACCATTTTTCCATTTAAAAAATAATATTAATTTCCAACACGTCAATTTGGATAAGTTATTTGAGTGAGCCTGACATGTGAATTTATTTATAGCAACTTTTTTTCATCTATCCACAATTAAGTTTCATTAAATTATGTAACAATTTCATGTGGAAAGTGAATCACATTAAAGAGAAGCAGATAAGTAAAGATCATAAAAACTTTTCTAACATCTATTGGTTTTCGCATTTATGAGACACACATAAGACAAGTCAAGAAATAACCTTGTCTTCGTAAACTTCTATCAAAACACATGTAATTTATCGAAATAAGTAGTACTACCTTGTAACCTAAGCGGGGTCACTAAGATGACGGAATACCAACTTCATTGTTGATTGTCTTGTCTTTTTATGACATTATTACTGCATCACGGTGTGGTAGCTCTTATGAGACCGGCAGTAGTGGTTTCTCAAGAAAGCTCATATTGTGAACGATGTGTACAACTACGTGGGTTCTTCATTAACAATATTGGATAAGGTGGATGTCTACACACAATCTTAAAAGAGCAGCGAGTGCTCAAACTCCGGATGACCTACACCTTATTGTGAAAAGGAGTAACGGACTACTAGAACTTGAAAAGTGATTCATGAACATTATGCTTGAACCATCTACATTCTTTCTTTTATGAAATCATGAATATTGAAGTTGAACAAACTATATATTAAAGCAATTGGTAGTATTGTACCTGTGCAGAAAGGTGCAAACTAAGAAACAACATCAAACATTAGTTTGGTTGTTACTTAACAATCTAGTAAATAGTTGAATTGATCATATGTCTTAGAAAGATAGAAAGCAATGGATTGATTTTTTTTCTTTTGTGATCTCTATGTTCTTCATTGACAAGAAGGTGGGTTTAACTTCTACCTTTTTTTCCTGTTCTTTTTTTCTTTAAATGAGCTATAAGAAAGTAAAAATAGTTCGTAAACAAAGAGTATCCTTCATTAATCTTAAAATAAGATATAAACACATATTTGCATTTTATAATTTATCTTCCAGAATTCTATTTTTACAAAAAAAATAATTGGAAAATATTTGATTGACAACCTAACTGTCCATCTACAAATAAAACGAGAAAAAGAAATAAAAATGGCAATTTGTAAGAGAAGCGATAGTACGAAATGAGAGGGAAAGAGAGAAACAAAGACGGTAACATAGGTTTGTTAAGAAATGTAAAGAGATACAAGGTTGTGAATGTGTGTTAGTGCATTTGAACCATATTTTTTCATAAGGGTTGGTATAATTTACCATTTATGCAATGTAATGTAAAACTCCCACATTGTGTGGAATGTGAAAGAAAAGAAACTTTATATAGTGGATGAAAAGGTTGTGTTCTCGCCGAGCTAAGTAACAAGAGCTTGTAACCCAAGTGGGGGCACGAAGGTGATGGAACAACTTTGAGGCTCCCTGGTTGGAGTTGTGGATGCCAAAAGTTGGCTTGCCCATTCCAAGTTGAGAGTTGGGTGATGGAACTTGTGTGAAGGCATAGGTCCCATCTCTCTTAGACAAGAGGGCACTGCGTGAGGCTGGTTTCACAGAGCAGCGATTACCTCTACCTCCCAACAGTGGAGGGATAACAAGTTGTTGCAACCACCCTCAAAACAAATACTTAGGCAGCCTCACTTGCTTGGACCATCACCTTTTTCCAATTTTTATTCAACATTGCTTTAGATTTGAGATATTACTTAACACCTCTCTCTAATATCTAATTTTCCTTTCAAAGTTTTTATAGTTGATTCTCTCAAAGTAACATATATGAATATGGTCGATATAACTTCTACAATGATGCTTAGGTATGTCCACTAATTTTTTTATTCTCAATTATTGTCTGTTTATGATATACATAAAGTATACTAAAGTCCACTTTTATACTAATACTGACAAACTTTCTTTTTCTAACCAAAATATTATTTTTCTTCAAATTGTTTCAATATGATGTAGTTACCTATATTTTTATATATTCTATACACTGTTTTGGAGTATTAATGTATCACTTTTATATATTTAACAACCTTTTAAATTTGAGATGTAATAATTAAAACAAAAGTAAGGAAATAGGGTTTGATATGTTTGAATGAGTCTTTTTTATTTTACATATGCTAGTAAAAATTAAAATGGATTTTGTACAATGACATGATATTAAAAGGTTTAAGAGTTATGAATTCTGCAGTACTGTTATTTGTCACTATTCTAGATCTATTTCTTGGAAGACCAATCCCACAACCAATTAGAGAATTGGTAAGTTTTTGAATAATCCTCACACACCGAATGACATACAATAATTAGACAAATGTAACAAAACAAACAACTTAAACTTGAAAACTACTATAAGAAGAAAAAAAAATACTTATGAGAGTAGAAGAAGATAAATTAGTAGTGATGTTTAATAAGGCTTGCATCTATAACCAACAAAATTATGCAACCTAGCAATTGAAAAATAAGTGTTGCAAATTTTCAACAATCTATCTATTTTTCATTAAATAAACAAATTATAACATAAAAGAATAAATAAATAGTTTACATAAAACAAAATAAATAAATTTATCACGAACAAAGTGGATTTTTATATATTTAGCACCGTATGAAAATTTTCTATTTTTTCTTAGACACGACAAATATTTAAGAATCACACTATTTAAAATTAAAAGGAAGTGTATATTGTATATTTAGAAAAAAAAAGGTGAAAGTCTAACTTAATAGAAAATCGAATACCATTTTTCCATTTAAAAAATAATATTAATTTCCAACACGTCAATTTGGATAAGTTATTTGAGTGAGCCTGACATGTGAATTTATTTATAGCAACTTTTTTTCATCTATCCACAATTAAGTTTCATTAAATTATGTAACAATTTCATGTGGAAAGTGAATCACATTAAAGAGAAGCAGATAAGTAAAGATCATAAAAACTTTTCTAACATCTATTGGTTTTCGCATTTATGAGACACACATAAGACAAGTCAAGAAATAACCTTGTCTTCGTAAACTTCTATCAAAACACATGTAATTTATCGAAATAAGTAGTACTACCTTGTAACCTAAGCGGGGTCACTAAGATGACGGAATACCAACTTCATTGTTGATTGTCTTGTCTTTTTATGACATTATTACTGCATCACGGTGTGGTAGCTCTTATGAGACCGGCAGTAGTGGTTTCTCAAGAAAGCTCATATTGTGAACGATGTGTACAACTACGTGGGTTCTTCATTAACAATATTGGATAAGGTGGATGTCTACACACAATCTTAAAAGAGCAGCGAGTGCTCAAACTCCGGATGACCTACACCTTATTGTGAAAAGGAGTAACGGACTACTAGAACTTGAAAAGTGATTCATGAACATTATGCTTGAACCATCTACATTCTTTCTTTTATGAAATCATGAATATTGAAGTTGAACAAACTATATATTAAAGCAATTGGTAGTATTGTACCTGTGCAGAAAGGTGCAAACTAAGAAACAACATCAAACATTAGTTTGGTTGTTACTTAACAATCTAGTAAATAGTTGAATTGATCATATGTCTTAGAAAGATAGAAAGCAATGGATTGATTTTTTTTCTTTTGTGATCTCTATGTTCTTCATTGACAAGAAGGTGGGTTTAACTTCTACCTTTTTTTCCTGTTCTTTTTTTCTTTAAATGAGCTATAAGAAAGTAAAAATAGTTCGTAAACAAAGAGTATCCTTCATTAATCTTAAAATAAGATATAAACACATATTTGCATTTTATAATTTATCTTCCAGAATTCTATTTTTACAAAAAAAATAATTGGAAAATATTTGATTGACAACCTAACTGTCCATCTACAAATAAAACGAGAAAAAGAAATAAAAATGGCAATTTGTAAGAGAAGCGATAGTACGAAATGAGAGGGAAAGAGAGAAACAAAGACGGTAACATAGGTTTGTTAAGAAATGTAAAGAGATACAAGGTTGTGAATGTGTGTTAGTGCATTTGAACCATATTTTTTCATAAGGGTTGGTATAATTTACCATTTATGCAATGTAATGTAAAACTCCCACATTGTGTGGAATGTGAAAGAAAAGAAACTTTATATAGTGGATGAAAAGGTTGTGTTCTCGCCGAGCTAAGTAACAAGAGCTTGTAACCCAAGTGGGGGCACGAAGGTGATGGAACAACTTTGAGGCTCCCTGGTTGGAGTTGTGGATGCCAAAAGTTGGCTTGCCCATTCCAAGTTGAGAGTTGGGTGATGGAACTTGTGTGAAGGCATAGGTCCCATCTCTCTTAGACAAGAGGGCACTGCGTGAGGCTGGTTTCACAGAGCAGCGATTACCTCTACCTCCCAACAGTGGAGGGATAACAAGTTGTTGCAACCACCCTCAAAACAAATACTTAGGCAGCCTCACTTGCTTGGACCATCACCTTTTTCCAATTTTTATTCAACATTGCGTTAGATTTGAGATATTTCTTAACACCTCTCTCTAATATCTAATTTTCCTTTCAAAGTTTTTATAGTTGATTCTCTCAAAGTAACATATATGAATATGCTCGATATAACTTCTACAATGATGCGTAGGTATGTTCACTAACTTTTTATACTCTATTATTTAATGTTTATGATATACACAAAGTATACTAAAGTCCACTTCTATACTAATACTGACAAACTCCGGATGACCTACACCTTATTGTGAAAAGGAGTAACAGACTACTAGAACTTGAAAAATGATTAATGAACATTATGCTTGAACCATCTACATTTTTTCTTTAATGAAATCATGGATATTGAAGTTGAACAAACTATATATTAAAGCAATTTGTAATATTGTACCTGTGAAGAAAGATGCAAACTAAGAAACAACATCAAACATTATTTTAGTGGTTACTTAACAATCTAGTAAATAGTTGAAGTGATCATATGTTTTAGAGAAGATAATTATTTTAAAATATCAAATAAAATATCTAAAGATATATTTTCCCCATATTATATTTTATCATAAATATTTATGAATTATCAAAGCCTTTTCTTTTGGAAAAGGATAGAGAAAATCACAAGGACCAATTTTTGTTTTTCGTTCCCTCTTCTTGGCTTAGCCAAACTCTTCTTCACTTTTTCAATTTTTTGTTGCCTTCTTCATGCAATATTTGTCTTGGAGTTTTGTGATTTTGATAATTTTCAATTCTTGGATTTATCTTTAAGGTTTCATGAAGCTTTTATCAATTTATTTCCATACCTCCATGAGCTCAACTTAGTTGCAGCTACACTAACACACCTCAAAATATTCAAAGTACATTTATGCAACTAAAAAGGTATTTTTAACATGTTCTTACATCTCATGCTCAATAAACCCAATTATAAGAAATCTCAATTAAATCAATATTTTAAGAACAAAACTCAATTAAAAATCAAAAATTTAACTTTAAATGAGGGTAAAAATATGCACTCATTAGTGACAAAGTGATGGAGTGACAAAGTGGAAGTGGCGTGTGGAGTGGGTGACGAAGCTAGAGTAGTGCCTAGAGATGGGAGTTACAGAGTGGCTGAGGGAGAACGTGCTTAGGTTTTCTATTTTGTGGAAAAAGTCTTAGTAGTGTAAAGTTTTGGATGGGAATGAGTGAAAGAAATGAGGGAAAAATGTATTATAATTTATAGAGGTGATAAACCTCTTCAGAAAAAATACAAAACCCCAACTATTATGAGCATTATGATAATCCACCAGAATCATCCTAAATCATTTTTATTTGTGGGGTTTTTTATAACCACCGCAAAATAACTCCCACAAAATAACTTCTTTTTTTGCAGTACTATAGTTCTTCACCTACAAGAAGACATTGGATTGGAGTACATATACTTCGTTACCTTAAGGATATTATGACTTTGGACTTATTTTATCCAAATGATTCAAAATTAAATCTAATGGGTTTTGCATATACATGTTATTTATTCGATCATCATATTGTCATAGTAGTTGATCACAAACAAGATATTTTTTCACATGTGGTAGCACAATACTTTCATATCTGTCTGTGAAACAAATAATCACAATAACATCGTCAGATCATGTAAAATTTTAGCATTACATGAGGTACATCGTTAATGTGTTTGGTTAAGGTCTATAATTCAACATGTACAACAAATTTGTTGTCTATCCTTGGAAAAAAAATGGAATCAACAACCATATATGAAAATAATAGTGCATTGTTCAATTAAAAGGGTGATATAGAGATCCAAAAGATATGTTCATGTGAAAATGTAGCAGATTTATTCACAAAGTCTTTGTCAAGGAGAACTATTGAGCAATAGGTTCACAAGATTGAATTCCTTCATCTTAATGATGTAACTTTACATAAGGGTGAGAAATAGAATATGTAATGAACAATATTATATTGAAAATATAGAATGATAAGATTGATACACTTACTCATATGATTGATACGATTGATTGATTTGCTATAGTTACTCATATGATTAATTACCCTTTATGAGGTTTAAAAATTTGTATTAATTATTTAATTTGTATCCTTTATGGGTTACATTTTGTATTTATAAACAAGACTCTTTCTATTAGTAATAAGACACACAAAATAATTGTTCTACATTCTCTATTCTTCCTTTTCATTTTCTCTCTATTATGAGCTTGATTTTATAACAATACAAAGTTTATTTTGGTTTAATTACTTGGATGGTACCCACTTTGGTAGAGTTGTGTCATTCTAGTACCCGTTTTTAAAAAAGTGTCAATTGCATCCCAACTTTTGAAAAATGGCTTCAATTAGGTCCTATTCAGACAGAGATGACTAACATTATTAACAGCATGCCACATGTCAGTCTGTGGTTTTTTTGACTTTTTTTTTTGGAAGCAAAGAGGAAAATGTCGACTATCTCGTGAAGCAGAGTACAACCCTTGGAAGCTTCTTTGACCATGGGAAGAAGATGACAATGAATAAGGAGAAATGTCTCTTTATGTGTTTTGTGAACCCCATCTTTAATGAAGTGGAGAAAAGAAAAAATAACTCGAGGGACGAACGTTAGAGACTATGAGATCCTGAGACCCTCTTTTAGCATTGTCTAAGATATTAACTATGTGTGGAGGTTGAGAGAAACATGGAGATAATCTAGATTGTGGGAGTATCAGTAGGATGTAGTTGAGTAACGGTAACATATAACCACTTATTTTGAGATTTCCTTACTTTTTCTAATTTCAATTTTACTTCTTTCTTTAGTAAAAACTATATATATCTTTTTATTTTATTTTTATTTTTATTACTTTGTTTTATATACTTATTAGCCTAATATATTTTTTTTTAATAATATTTTTATAGTTTTTTTACCATTATCTTTTTTTTCATTTTTTTATAAATTCAATTATATTTTATAAAACTATTTTTATTATTTAAAAACTATTTTTCTATTTTAAATTTATCATTACTATTATTTTATTATAAAACTCTTTTTCTTTAATTCTTATTCTTAATCATTATTTTTATGTTTTTTTTTGTGTTTATCTTTTAAAAACTCATTTTCACTATAAAAATATTTTTCTTATCTTTTTCTATTTCGTTTACTTTTTTATTTTAAAAAAATGTTTAGTTATGTTATATTATATATTTAAATTATTTGTCTAGGAAATAAGAAAAAAATAAGATTATTATTACTAAAAATTATTTAGTTACCCGGACGAAATTGAGTGTTGACACATTCATATCAGAAACTATATACAATAAGCCTTTTAACCTTTTAAAACCCATTTTAACAAATTAAAAAGGACACACTAAGACTAACAAGATATCTAAACTTTGTCATATAGCCTACCAACATGATATAACATGTAACACATCAATTACATATTTAATACTATTGAAACATAATCTTCAAGCGGATCTTCATCAATCTTCATCAATCACATGAGATCTTCATGCACTTGGATTTATCAAATCTTTGCTTCAAGCTGCTTGTGTCAGCACCAACCATTGAATCCCTCGTCTAGTGAGAAAGTTAGACACTCGCCTAGCGAGTTTGGGCAATTAGCCGTTTTACAGAAGCAATCTCTTGTCGAGCGAGAGGCTATGCTCACCCGACAAGAAGAAACTTTTTGAGTGGTTAAAGGGTCGAGAGTTAGATGAAATAAAAAGCTTTTGATTGTGGGAACGCAATAGCGGGCAAAAAAACGTGTAGAGTCAATTCTAGGGCTTTAAAGCTTCATCTTCCTTCATCCATTCCACCATTTTGATCCCCTTTTGTGTTATATATATGTAATAGTAGCTAAACTCCCATTTCATTAGGGTTAGATGTAATGTACCTATATGTACTGCACCCAAACGGACTAATAAAACCGCACGGCCAAGCCCGCATACACATAACCCCGCAAATGAAATTATCAGATGAGACACAAGACAAGCGAAAGCACATAGCGGCCTAGGCGCCTACTTCAGAAAACATAACGACATCTGTTGACCACTCCTAACTTAGAATATTACCCATGGTACCAACAAATATTAACTCAGGGCCTAGGCTAGGCCCGTGCCCATCTAGGGCCCAAGCAATGGCCCAGACCACAAGAAGGACATACATAATTAATAACTCTATAAATACACGTGGACCCCAACAATTAAAGGTATGCTTTCATTAATCCCTTAATCAAGAGATTTGACTTTCTGAGAGCTTTCTCGCTGACTTGATCGTCGGAGCCCTCTTCGCAAGTAACCCCTCAAGGGTCCAAACCATGTACATCAACAAATGGCCTATTCAAGCTGAGGAAGAGCCAACTTGAGAGATTGAGGATTGAGGTAAGGTGATATTTATGTCCTTAACATCTCTTTTTGTTTCTGCAGGAACAATTGGCGCCTACTGTGGGGTACGAAGCAATACCTTACTAAGTGATCCGCATACTATCGAGAATTCTTTTTACTCGTAGCAGAGCTGGAGTCATGAAGCAACCTGAGACGGTCCCTACTGCGCCTGCTAACGTCACCCAAGACTTGGCCGCCATCCTTGAAGGCCAAGCCAAGATACAACACGAACTCGTTAACCTGAGAAAGCACAACGTTGACGAGATGGAAGCGTTGAGGCAAGAAAACTCGAGGCTGAGAAGAAAGATCGAGGCCGACCCTACCTAGAAAGGGAAGGCCAAGGAATCGTCAGAAGCCCCCAAGTCCTCGGCTTACCAGCCCAATGAGGAAGAAAGCGAGTACAACCCCACCCCACACACCTTCACCACCACTCAACAAACACCCATCATCTCTACCCACCACACAAACATTTATCCCACCATCCCCAGGCACCCCGCAACACCCACCCCTGCTGCCACCCTCCCCACCACCCAT
>Ga0209389_1005004_pt1 | contig 11193 bp, 8 predicted proteins | sample CowpearedBW_FD_187526 | JGI IMG/M metagenome (GOLD analysis project Ga0209389, IMG submission 187526) | Root nodule microbial communities of legume samples collected from California, USA - Cow pea red BW (SPAdes) (version 2) | ecosystem: Host-associated > Plants > Roots > Nodule | place: USA... | reverse complement strand
CATTCATACCACAACTAATAGTTAGCAAAAATAAAGCTTATTCTTTACCCACCAAGGTTTGAACCCGTGACCTTCCACTCATAAGGCCAAAGCACAACCACTATGCCAATTCACATTTGGTGATACCCTCCAATCAAAAACAGTTTACATCATCAAATCCATACTCATCCATATTATTAAAAATTAATAATAAAACAACAACACATAATTGGCATACATAGGACTCAAACCCAAGTCCTCTCACACAAACCAAGTACTCTCAACCACTTGAGCTAGTATTTTTCCACATCACACCAACCAACAATTAATGCCATAAAGGCTTTTTTTACTCGCATTTATTAATTAATTAATTATTTAATTAATTAATTTCATGGGTCTTACATTTCCTTCCCACACACTTTGTCCAATTACTCAATTTTAAGCACAATATTCCCCAGTCAATTCACATAGAACACCCAACGTGTAATCAAGTCACAAGGCACCCAAGCGCTGATGTGTCACCTGGAGGCAGAATACGTGCCGTCGTGCAGTATGTGTAAATTCTGGAAAATCCTAGATTCTACCTACACACACGAATCTTAAAAACCCCAATCAATCAGGTCTAGCATGCAATCTGGTCTTTCTATAGTGTTTACTCACTCTTATAGAGTTCAATGACATTCAGTTTGATATTATTATCTTAAAACGCCATTCATACACAAAAATCATGTAGCTTCATTCCTAATCCCATTAGGAACCCTAAACCCCCATTATACCAAGATTCATGCTCATTTCATCCAAAATTTCACTCACAAGCAATTATCCACATTCAAATTCACACACGCATACATAAAGAATCAATTCAAGCATCCCAAGTATCGCATAAACCACAACAGACCAAGAACTGGGCAAGTTAGTTCACGTCGCTTGGCGGGTCGCACATAGTCACTAGGCGATTCATAGGAAAAACCCAGAAAACTGGGTTCTAGAGCATACGTTGCCTGGCGGGTGACACATAGTCGCTAGGCGATTTCTGGAAAATTCCAGAAACATGATAGATTAAAGGACTTTTAACGCAGTGCAATGGTCGTAATCATAAAATTCAACCCAGAATCATGCAATTCAATAAAAACACGTATGATAGCTCCCATAATCTAGATTCCTTGCTTAATTTGATAAATCCTTGAGTTTCCCCTTGACCAACTCTAGCCTTCTTTGCTCTTCCACAATTCCACTATTCATCTCACTCACAACTTAGTTGCTACTCTGATTTTCTCTCCTCATAGTGCACACCAATGGTAGACTCCCAAAAACCCTTTCTCTCACCCTTAATTGGTCTTTTAATCATGTCTTAACTAGGGTTAATGACCATAAAACGAAAAATGGATATTTACTTAGCATAATGATCATTCAATGGTTGTTTTGGAACAAATTTTCAGCCTTCCTAGCTAGCAAAAAGAATTTTGACAAAAAAGAAGCTTAATTCATGTCTATGACAATGTTCGAACACACAACCATGTTAATTCCAAAGCAATTGCACAACCAATTCATGTTTCATGATAATTCCTTTACATCTAGAAATTTACAATCACTCATCATGATCAAGCATATTACTAAAGTAATAACCAATTAAAAATAACACACAATTGTCATACCTAGGATTTGAACCCAAGTCCTTTCATAATAAAAAAGTACTCTCAACCATTTGACCTAATACTATTCCACATCATAAAGGCTAGTATTAATTACCATAAAGGCTTCTCTACCCGCATGTTAAATAATTATTTATTTAATTATTTAAATTCCTCGGGTCTCTAGATTGTTCGTTATCCCAAAGGACCATTAACCCAAAGCTGCTAACTTAAAATGACCACTAAGCGTAATATACACTACACGCACCGCAACCAGATACATAGTAGTATAGTGGATAACAAAGCACTAGACGCTAACTACATATTGTATGAATCAACTCGCCCACTTAGCGGCAAAACTGGTCAACCATCTGGTCTCCTCAAGTATAAAGAGGGTACATATACTAACCATTCATGTTAGTGGAAGATAAATATGGAAGCAATAATGTCTGACACACCACCTACTCTGACTTAGGGAAAAAACAAACTAAACACTTTAAAAGAATAATGGGCTTGTAGGCTAGGCCTAATTACGTCCAAACAAGCCCAATAAAGTTGGGCCTAAATGAATGTAGTCAAAGTCTAGCCGATGGAATGATGTTAGTTTGGGTTGGGGGTGGTTTTTCCGCTCACTTCCCTAGTGGAGATGATCGTGTTAGCGGCCATGGTCGGAGTCACGGTTGCCTACTGGTCTAGAGTTGCTTTTCCTCCCCTCTTTTGATGAACTTCCTAAGGTGACCAGTGTGTATCAATTCCTCGATCTTATCTTGCAACACTTTACACTCATTCGTTGTATGCCCATTATTGGGTTGATACTTGCAATATTTAGTCATGTCGGTGTTGGGTGGGTTAAGGGTTTTGCAAGGTGGGGGAATAAGTTTTGTTTGCAGGGCTAAGTCAAGAATATGAGATCGTGGAGCACTTAGGGGGATATATCACGAATATCGAGGTGGTCTAGCCTCCCTAGGCCTAAAGTCTACTTTTGTGGGCAATTTTATGGTCTTTCTATCAGTGGGTTGGAAGTTAGTGCAAAACCTGGTTTGTAGGGTTTTCAGTTCTTCCATTTGTATATAGTTTGTCGCACGTAGCTTAAGTTCATGCATGGTAGCTGGTAGTTGGAGGCAAACGTTATCTGCAAATGGTCCGGGTTTAAGTGCTAGGGCCATGCATTGAAGGATCATTTCCTGTGTTAGGTTTTTCATCCTAAGGGCCACCTTTCCGAACCGATCGATGAAGGCTCTTAGCGTCTCGTCTCTTTCTTGCCTAACGTTGAGGAGGGATAGAGGGGTGGCCTGGTGTGGGCGGCTTCCGGCAAATTGGATTGTGAAAAGGTGGGATAGAGTGTCAAAGTAATCGATGGAATATGGGAGTAAAGATGTGAACCATTCAAGGGCTGGTCCTTTGAGGGTGGTGGGGAAGGCCTTACACATGACAACATCTTCATTTGTGTACAAACCGACGTAGGTGACATGTATCTGACGTGCTCGTCAATGTCTGTGTCTCCCCAATAGCGTTCCAACGTGAAGGCCTCCCATTGGCTGAGGAGAGGAGTTTTCGTGATGCCATCAATGAAGGGATGACGACATTTATGTGGGTGTGCTGGTATGGGATGTCAGATAGTGGTTGGGAAGGTCATGGTGTGGTAATGTGGAGGCATGTGGTTTGTTGGGAGGATATGTGTATGGTGGGTTGGAAGGGTAGGTGTGTGGTGGGTCATGGTGAAGGTGTGGGGAGACACCGGTCAATATGCAACTAGGTAGAAACCTTTGTATACACAAAAAGAACAAATTGGATTTTGTTGAAGAAGATGGTAAGTAAGTTTCACTCTAAACTTATTTTTGTGTCTATGTCTTCTTTTTCTTCTTTCATATATGTACTATACTACGCGGATAGGACCGACAACTTATAGTCATGTTTGGATTACATCACTGATCAACTATATATACAAAACTAATGCATACATAGCGGCTAAAGTTACATATCGGCATGGACCGCCTACTCTGAACTTTGGAAGTGATATCCACATTTACAGAACCAATCCATCAGCCTAATACGTGGGCTATGATCAGGCCCATGTAAGCCTAAAAGAGACCCAACAAGCCCATTCAAGGCCCAGCCCATGGACCAGGTAATTTATGGTTAGTATTCTATAAATACAGGTGGGCCCTAGTAATTAAAGGTATGCAATTCATTAATACTAAAAATTGAGATTTGACTTTAAGAGCTTTTGCTGACTTGATCATTGGAGTCCATTCTGCAGGTAACCTCCCACATGTCTCATCTGGCAACTGGATATGAAGATATGCCCCACAAGACCGTAGAGTATCCGTCTGGGAGATTCAATGATTAGGTAAGGCAATATTTATGTCTCATGATAATCTACTATTATTTTGCAAGAACAAAATATATATATATATATATATATATATATATATATATATATATATATATTTCTTGCAGAACAGTAGATTATTAAGAGACTTTAAATTAGTTATCACCTCAATAACTTGTGTGTTTTTCTTCTTCTCCATCTTCCTTTGCGTATCTAGGTGAACATCGAGAGTACTTATGATGTAACTTGCATGAAGGCTAAAGAAGAAAATTTAATGCATATCAATTATTGGTTTTCTCTTATGATAACTCAAAATGTTTATCTATCTTAAAAGACACATCTTGTTTTTTCTTTTAGCCATTGTCTCTCATCTAAAATGAAAAAGGTAGATCGCATATGGTTTAGAGAACCAACTATTGTCTTTTCTTCTATAGAAAATACCTTTTGAAGCTTTAGATAATTTTAAACTTCAAGCATGAAAATTATAGTATATCTTCTTTGAAGAACACTGTCCTTGCAAAAACATAAAAAAAAAATGCAATACTTTACTTATTCTTTAATAAAAGCAATATAGTAGCGCAATTACAATAGATGAATACTTTAACAAGTTATAACATTTATCAAAACATATAGCTAAATCGTGGTTGCAACTACGTACTTTGTACATATATACGCATGATATATAAATTCATCTTTCATTATTAATTATTAAGTTGAAAATTAGTCATTGTTTACACTAATCAAAACTTTAAATTAGAGTTTCTTATGTCAGATTTAGAAATTTTAGCATGGAAATGGGCATTATGAGTTAACAAACATGAATGTCAAAACTTACGGACATTTGAATGTAAAACTTATTTTGGGTTCTTGACACACTTTTGTCAATCTAGTGTTGACACATAATGTAAAATTTTTCATTATTTTCTACTCCTATGCTAAAAATTAATTTCAATTTTAATTGATTTTTAATAAATCTTTAATTTATTAATTTTCAAATAAGTTTATGCTAGACATCCTCTCATTACATGTTTATTAAAAAATAAAAAAGAAAAAGGAAAGAAAAATATGGGAGACTGCACCAACATTATAGTTCTGACTCAAGAAATCTATTAAATATAGGAGGCAAAAAAAATCTATCATAAAAAAAAATCTCATTATCTTCTTCACGAAAATCATTCCATACTTTGAACTCCATATACTAGAAATAAGGCAAATTTCTCAGCATATTAAAAAAATTATGATTAGTCAATCCTCTCACATTCCAAAAAAGGCATTTAATTTTTAGAAGTTTTTTCTTTGAAGTATTTTAGTATTAACTTTCTTTGGCCTACCCTTACCAAGTTTCCCTGTAGTTTGAATCGACTCATCATCCTCTTCAGTATTAGAATCTTCCGTTTCATTAAGCATATTAGTCCATTTAGAAGCTAGTTTAAATTCCTTCACAAAACGAGTCTCCTTAGATGTCAAAGGATTAAGAATTGTCACTAAACTACTATGACTTGAATCTAATTATTGTAAACCCTATAAATTATTGACAATGGGAGTGACATCCTCCAAGAAGGCATACCAGCTAAGGAATCAAATTCCATTTGCACACCACTGTCAAGATTATTAACAAGAAGATATATTCATAACACAAATGTTATCATGATTACCACCATTGGCTCAAGCTGTACAACAATAAATTACACCATAGAAGACTGAACCACATACTTCACCACAGGCTTTACCACTTGAGCTAAAGAGTCCTTAGTCCCATCTTGTACACTAACCACTTTAGAATGATAATGTTGTTGTATTTTTGCGTCAACTATTTTCTTCCCACTAGAAATAACAATGACCTCTTATTGTAATCGTCTACAATTTGATAGATCATGACAATAATTTTATAATTTAAACAAATTAAAGAAAATTTCTCATACTCCACATCAACTATAAACATACATATTGACCTTTCCATCAAAATTTGATTAGGTAAGTCAGATAACAAATTAACATCAAAAAAAATTTAATTTATTAATTTAAAAGATCTATAATTTATTATAGAATTAATAGCTTATTTTGTCCAACCATTTTTTAAGTTATTCAATTTTGAACCATTATTCTTAAAAGTTTCAATTTGTTCCCACTTTTTGAATAAACATCTCAATGTATTCTCCTCCATCAACATAGTTAAGTTGCCTACGAAAGAGTACCACAACGTTGTTATGATTCCTTTAAGAATCCTTACAAATATTACCTTTAACACCTCTAACTCTTTACCACATACTTATCCTTGCTTTTTCATTCTCACCACTTCCTTCCCTTTTTCATTTTTACCTCACCCACCTTGTCTAGAATTGCAATCAACATGATAACAATCTAGGCCAAATGAAGAAACTAGCACTATCAACTAGGCCACTGGGGTAGCTAACCCAATGATGTCAACAAGGGTTCGTAAGATGCCAAGATATTTAGTTGATTACAAGCTTTGATTAGTGGAGAGTGGGTGAAGGAATATTTATGTATGAAATGTTAGTATTTTAGTGGGTTTGTTGTGAGTTTTTTATTCACTATTTTTATTATATAATTGTCAGTAATGAATGAATGAAAAAGGGAGAAGAAAGTTTTCATCATTTCTTCACCTCTTTTCTATAGGAGGTTCCTTGACCTTAAATCAAGGTTATTTTACCTATCATTTTGGTGCTCTCATTGACCCTTTTTATTTCCCTTTTTCCATGTCAGATCATAACACCTGTTACAAATCCATATCCAATTTGGAAGAAGTTGTTCTCAAACTCACCGTTAACCAAAATGAAATTACTACCCGTTTGGACGCCATTGCTTCTTAGCTTTCTAATCGTGACGTACAATCACCACATTCTGATACCCATCGTTCATTTCACTCTAATTCCTTGGTTTGTTGGAATCGACCCCATGGGATGGATCTTTAAGATATCATAATTTTTTTAGTACCATCGCACACCGGAAGTGGATCCGCTCTAGATTGCGTCTTTTTACATGGATCACCCAACTCTCAGTTGGTTCCAATGTTTCCATCGAAACAACATGATCCCTTCGTGGCAAGAGTTTCTTCAAGCTTTAGAGGTTCGATTTGCTCCTTTTGATTATGAGGATCCTCATGGTTCTCTCTTTAAGTTGACACAAAGGGTGCCTTACAAGATTATTTCAATGAGTTTAAACGGCTTGCTAACTGCATTGTTGGTCTCCCTACAACTTTCTTGTTGAGTAATTTTATTTCTTGGTTAACCCCAGATATATGTCGCGAGTTTCAAAAGTTGCAACCTCAAGCTTTGACACAGGTCGTGGCATTAGTTAAATTGCAAGAGGACAAACTCACTGAGCAACGACGTTCCTTTCGTCATTGTCTTCCCTTATCTCATTCATCTAACCCACTACTGCTTCCCACACCCTCTTGGCCATCGATACCTCTTTCCACCTCGTTTGGACAATATTACAAAAATTTCACTCACGAGGAGATGTTGGATCATCGTGAGAATGGATTATGCTAAAATTGCGAAGAAAAATTCAGCCTAGGTCACAAGTGCAAGGGTTGTTTCTTTCTGTTAGTTGTCATCGATGAGGATGATGACGTCCGGGTCAAGTCCCCACGTTTAGAGGTGGATCCGAGTATGCTCTATTTGGAAGGTGCAGATTTGGGCTAGAGTGAAGCCCAAATAAGTTTGATCGCTTTGAAGCTTTTCACATAATGGGCTACATATCTAATCGGCCCACTACTATTTTGGTAGATGGGGGGTACTCACAATTTTATCCAAGACAAAATGGCACGTTTCTTGAATTTGAATACTCAGCCCATTGACACACTACGAGTAATGGTTGGAAATGGTAGTGAAATTGAATGCGGTAGCATTTGGCTAGGGGTCGAATTGAAAATTCAAGGTCATAAGTTTCTGGTGGATCTCCATGTGCTCCCCATCAGTGGTGCTGACGTAGTCCTTGGCATCCAATGGCTCAAAGATTTGGGTCCCATTGTTACCGATTATTTCTAACTCACTATGAAGTTCTTTAAGGATGAGAAATTTGTGGAGTTTAAGGTTGATGCCCCCCAAAGCCTAGTGACCCTCTTAAACAAATACTCTTAACTTTTCCAGAAACCGGCGTCCCTACCACTTTCTCGTCTTATGGATCACCAAATACACCTCATTCCCAATTCCTCACCAATCTTGGTACATTTGTATCGATGTCCCCATTTCTAGAAAGCAAAAATTGAGAAACAAATTGAACAGATGTTGTCTGATGGCATGATACAACCGAGCCATAGCCCTTTTTTCCTCTCTGGTCTTGCTTGTCAAGAAAAAGGACGATAGTTGGAGATTTTGTGTTGACTTCTGTGACTTAATGTTATAACCATTGTAAGACTCGCGGAATTTAATTAATTAATTAATTAAATAATTAATTAATAAATGCGGGTGGGAAGATCATTTATGGCATTAATTTTTTATTGGTATGACGTGGAAAAGTACTAGCTCAAGTGGTTGAGAGTACTTTATTATGTGAGAGGACTTGGGTTCGAGTCCTATGTATGCCAATTGTGTGTTATTTAATTATTATTGTTTTGATAATATGTTTAACCATGTTTCTTATGAGAAAATCCTTGAATTGTATTATGGTTTGGCATTGGATTGGCATATGCATGAGTGTGGGTTCAAACCTTGCGAAACTCAAAATTAAACTTTATTTTGGTATTTTTGGCTTTGGCTAGAATATGAGAAGTTGGTGGAAACCCTAGATGAATGGGCAGATTGGAAGCCTGGAAGTGGCCGGAAAATAGACCATAAAGGATCAATGAATGGTAATAAACATTACCATTAAGTTTATTTTTCGTTTTTGGTAATCAAACAAGCATTAAGGGCAATAATAAAAGGCTAATTGTGAGAGAGAGGAGGGTTTTGGAGTCTGAACAATTGGGGTATTGAGGGTTGCACGAAAATTAGAGAGTGGTGAGGTTTGAGTGGAGAATTGGAGCTGAATTAGTGAGGGAAGAGAAGCCATACCTTGATTAAAGGAGAATTTTCAAAGTTCTAAGCATAGGAGACCAGGTTAGGGGAGTTTTCACGTTGAATTTTATGTTCTGGGATTGGATAGCATGATATATATTATGACTTGTATGAACATCTTTTGTTTCTGGTTGGAATTATGCGTTTCTGGAAAATTTCCAGAAACCGCCTAGCGAGCTGCTCATAGTCGCCAGGCGGCACATGTATTTTACCAGGGTTTTGGGGTTCTTGGGGAGGAACCGCCTGGCGACACACTCCCGGCTGCCAGGCGACGCATGGGTTTACCAGTTTTTCTGGGTTTTGGATGAAGGGCCTGGCGGTGACTGTTGAACCGCCAGGCGACGCGAACCAATGTGGTTCGATTTTGGTGATTTTGTGATTCTGGGTTGTTTTTTATCATAGGGAAATCCTGTGATAGCTGTTAAGTGATGATATAATGTGGTATTTCTATGAATTAAGTATATTTGAGGGTCAAATTTGAATGGAACAGTGGAAAGGTGTCTTAGGGTTGGAAATTGGGGGTCCGTGTTCAATGAAGAAGAATTGGGAGTTTAGTAATATAGAAAAGAGTGAGTGGATGCATTAAAATGAGAATCTTGTACTAAGGAACTAGAGAATTGAGTGGAAACAGGGCAGTACACAAAGGTTCGGGGTCGCAGCACCTAGAGGAAACTGCAGATTTCAGAAAGCTGCAGGAACCGCCTGGTGGCTTTGTGATTACCGCCAGGCGCTGCACCAAAGTCGCAAGATCATGCCTTTTGATGAATTGGGGAAAACCATTTGGAGTTTGGGAGATATAATTGTAAGATTTGGAGCCAAACTATAAAACTGTTGTCAAAGTCTCATATGACCTAGAGCGAAGCATTGGATTGATTAGGATTTAAATGAGTCAATAATGGGATTGTTGGAAGGATAGTAGATGATATATAACAGAACGGAAATAACACTGTAATAGGTTGGAGAGACCACTAGTAAGTATTCACGAATATGTGCATATATGAGTTCATTGAATAAACTTTGGGTTAGTAATCATAGATTAGGACAAGGCAGTGGGGTATAGGAGATTGTGATATAAGGGATATGGTACCAGAAATACTTGCAATTGACTAAGATGAAGATTCCTTATCAGTGGCAACGTACTTAACAATACTTAAGGGTATGGACTCTAAGTGTAATGATATAAATTGAAGGAATGAAGATTGACATGGTAAATTAGTGGTACTAGTGTGATATACATTGCTATTAAGTTATGTGTTGATAGTTAAACCTCGTTGATGATAATAATCGTCTAAGTTGTAGGATACTGGGAAAATGACCAGATGTGTACAATGTGAGGGATTGTGCCTCAGCTGGAGCAGAAAATAGTAACACAAAATACTGTCATGGCGCCTGGCGGTGACCGTTAGGCGGTATTGGTGATACAGTGGGGTTTGGGGTTTTGGGGCGCTTGGTGGTAATTAGTTTCCGTTAGGCGATGGCTGCTAAAACAGTGGCATCTGGAGCTCATGCGCCTGGCGGTGGGGGTCGCCCCGCCAGGAAGAATCTGCAACATTGTGGTTTTTAAGGCGCTTGGCGCCTAACGGTACGTGTCCCCCGCCAGGCGGTACGTGTTCCCCGCCAGACGGCCTGGAAGCTGATAGCGTCTAGCGGTACGTGTCCCCTGTTAGGCGATTTGGCAGCTGTAAGTCCTAGTTGTTGGACTTGGTAGGCGTGGTCTACAGGCTTTTGGTGATGCTTCAAAGGTAAGATTGTTGGGTTCCTTGAGTTGAGCTCGGATCGTATCCCTTGAGTTGAGCTCCGGATAGGGGTTAAGCACGTAGCATTCCTTGAGTTGAGCTTGGAATGGCATCCCTCGAGTTGAGCTCAGGATGGCAGATGAACACGAGGAACCCTTGAGTTGAGCTCGGGTTGGAGAGTGTTGCCGGTGTGAGTGTGTTGGTTATGGCCAGTACGGATGGGTCTAGATAGATTGCCCTCAATAAATAGCTGACGAGTTTGGTAGTCTTAGGACAATACGACTTATGTTGTATTTCGGAACTCCACCTGGCGTTGCGGTGTATGATCCGTAGCAATGGTTTCCCACACGTGCTCTGTCGTTTGTGGCCGATACGTTTGGTAGCAAATTACCTTGGGGTAATCGCTAAGAGAGGTAGAACACGAATGATCTGGTGGTGGCCAGGTGATGAGAAATAAAAGAATGGAAACTCTCTGGGATGATTATGTGGCTTATATA
>Ga0209389_1004996_pt1 | contig 11198 bp, 4 predicted proteins | sample CowpearedBW_FD_187526 | JGI IMG/M metagenome (GOLD analysis project Ga0209389, IMG submission 187526) | Root nodule microbial communities of legume samples collected from California, USA - Cow pea red BW (SPAdes) (version 2) | ecosystem: Host-associated > Plants > Roots > Nodule | place: USA... | reverse complement strand
TTTTTTTTTTTTCCATTAATTAACGTTTTGGACTGTAGCTATCAAAAGTATTACGCGTCAAATAACATGTTTCAAATAGTTTTGAAGTTAATTTACAAAATAAATTAAATTGATTTTGTTTACAACATTTTAAGACTTAATTAAGCTAAAATAAAATATAAAAAAGAAATATAGATACCAAATCATAAAGTAAACTTAGTATTTATTATAAAGGATAAGATTAGTATATTATGTTATTGATTTAAGTATTCTATTTATGTTTCAAATATGTGAGGTATCGATAATGTTAAACTTGAATAAATGATTTGCTCAAAATTTTAGATGAAGTAAAAGAGAAAAAAAGTCTCATTCGACCTATCTCTTTCTCTTCCCTGTTCGCATTGATAATAAGGTGAGGTGGGTGTGGGGACTATTTTCTGCAACTTTAAAAGCTTTCTTGCATCCCTATAAAATTCTAACATGCATAGTTATTACCTGAATCCTTGCATAGTTATAACCTCACTAAAAAGTTGTCAATTTAGCAAAATCATCAAGTAAAGAATAAACAAATTGCTCGTTTATTGCACAGAAAAAATTAGATCAGAAAAACAAAATTATTGATAAGAAAAAGGAATCCAATTTTATATCACCATTAATTTGTTTTTAACAAGGTAAGTGATGAAATAAAGTACATGGAGCTCAAAGACATCCTAGAAAATAGATGAAGATAAGAATATTTAAACTGTGTCTGATTCAACTCTTAAATAATGTGAGATTTATTGGATGTATCAAAATAAAAATACCTCAAAAAGTGAAGAGAAATGAAAATATTTAAATTGTATTTGACTTTAACTCCTAAATAATGTAAGAACCAGATCCATAGTCATTCCTTTGTTTTTAATAAGAGAAGTGATGAAATAGAGTGTGTGGATTTTGGATCGACTCACATATATACATATGTTGTGTGCATTGATTTGGTTTTTGTTCATTTCACCCTTTCCATTTATCCAAACCACAAAAATCTCTGCTTCATTTAAACCACCCATTCATCATCCCAAGACAAAAATGCAGGCCACCCAATGAAATCCATGAAAGGAAAACAAAATAAAAATCGACGCACTAGAACCAACCTCGTGAACCTTGATAATGGTTGAATCAACTAATGAGGTGGCATATCCTTCATCTTAAATAATTAAAAAATTTCCATTAACAACTTTTTTTTTTTATTCACATGTTGTCGCCATAATTACGAGGATTTCGACAACACGACCCTTCAGTCGGACGACTGTATCAAAACTAAACCTATAAATTAAAGTTTAAAAAGTAATTAGATCATGATTAAGAAAACTCTAATCAAAGGTGTATATCAAACACTATTATTAGGAACCCAAGGTAGGTTGGTAATGACTTTTACTTTGCATTTATTATAGCATTAATTGCATTTATCCGAATGAATTTAAATTGACTTAAACATCGAAACCTTATAGACAAATAAAGAAGATCGGGAAGTAAAGAAGGTAGATCAAACGATAAAAACTTTATAATAAAGGAAAAATAAAAATATTGAGTGTTTTTAGATAGGTGCTAAATACTTATGCCCAAAACATTTTCGTTTTAATAAATATTGTAAACTCAAAAGCTTATTTGCGATTAAAGGAAAAGTAGTACATGATGGTATAAATAAAGTTGCTTCCCACACCTAAGCATAAACATAACAAAGAAACAAAAAAGATATACAAACATTCAATGAGTGAGTTTCTACTTTTTTCAAGAACCAAAAGTGGTGGTAGTAATCCATAATAACAGTGCCAGTGACTCCAGCAACAAATCATATACCCACACCAATCATTTCGCCATTCACGATGGAAAGTGGAAAGATTAACCTGTGAAAAAGAAGAAGAGGAAGGTGATAATTTTAACGACATGTGTGTAGAAAAAGAGAGAGAGAAAAGAGGGATAGAGTCAAATAGCTTTTCGTGCAAATATATAAAAAAATGTTTAGCAAAATTGTAATTTAATGTATCATGCTACAAGAATAAAGAAGAAATGTTGTTTATTTTTTTATTATAAGATGATGTGATATTCATAATTAATTATAGGTGTGTTATTTATTATAATAATAAATAGTTAAAAGGTACCACTTAATAAAACATATGTATTATACGACTAATGTTTTCATCCTGAGTTGTCAAATACCGAATCTGAGAATGTGCTGATCTAATTTGGTCTGATCTAACAGATCTAACAGGATCACAGTGACCTATTAAAAATAGGTTCAAATAACCACCTACCTAATCTATTTGGCTTCGTACAGTTGTTTAATGCAATTTGAATAGAATTAGTTAATAATAAAGGTTAAAGGGATAAAATTATAGTATGAAAAAAATTTGGATTGGGCAACATGTTTTTCACAACTTACCTCATCAAGTTAGTTCAAACAAATTGGTTTGACACTTTCAATGTTACCAAAGGGGCAAGCCAACTTAATTACCTTCTCCAAACGTGTGGTGAAGCTCGTAATCTCATGTTTTATACTTAATGTTTACTAATTTTTCTAGTTATTACTTTGTTATCTACTAAAAATCACATAAGAAAAAAAAAACTTTAAAATATTTGATGAAATCACAAATGTATGAACAAGAATATTAAAATTCTAAATAATAAATTCTAAAATGTATAAATACAAAAATTTAAAAATTGTTGTTCGATGTATTGGGTTGATTAAAATTTAGAAATATAAATTAAACAACAAATCAATTGTAATTAGTTTAGTTCAAATTTGAAGTCATAAACAACTTAACAAAACTAATATGAACCGATAATTTCTTTTGGTTTGCATGGTTTAATTTATCAAACCAATTATATGTATAAACACATAACATTTAAAAGTAAGACGCTATAACAATATGTATTTTAATTACTGTTTTAAAAGATAATAAGTTTACAACAAATATGTAATCATGTGTAAGTGTAAACATCATATATGGATGATTAGAACAAACTTTACATAAAAACTTCTTCCTTTTTCATAAGTGCATGCTATCGTAATCGTTAGTGGGAGTCGTTAATGCTCCATTTGTGTATACTTTTACTTTAAAAGAAACTTTATTTTTATTGTTATTGATATACATCACATTTTAATGTTCTATAGTTAGGTCTCTCCAACCAGATTTACCGAACAAATATAATATAAATGAGAGTTAAAGTTCAATCCACTAGTATATATAATTCTAAAATAAGTAATTTATGAATATTTTTATATATAGGGTTCATTTTTATTAAATGTAAAATTTGAATTTATAATATATATTGACCTTCAAAAAGAGGAAAGATTTTAGTTGACAAAATTCAAAGTTGGCAACTTGCGATTCAATAGGAGTTTGACCAGAAAATCAAGATTATGACATGATATAAAGATTGCCATTGAAGGTAGGCTCCACGTAATAACTTCCCTTGTAGGGTTGTGTTGTGGCCATAGCAAAACGGTGTTATGTGATAAGGATTAAGATTGTTCTTGCCAAGGATTAGTCATTTATCTTTTCATGAAATAACACAGATTATTAGCCTTTGATGCAAAATTCCACATTCTAACTTTTCCTTTTATGAAGCCAGGACAAAAATGTATATTGTGAAACTAGGATAATTTTAGAACTATCCACGATATTAAAAAGGTATCTCTTAAACTTTTTTCTTCTATAAACTTAATCTTCACATAAAATGGTTTCCGTCATTTATTGATGTATTAGAATAATATGAATGTTTTTCTAATGTATCTTTTTTAATAAATGATGTTCTTGAAATTATATCTCTGAAATTATTTGAAGTTTGTACTTAAGTCCCTAGATTTTTGTTTTTTCATTTTGGTTGTGATTATTATCAGTTAAGTTCCTGGATTAGGGACTAAAGTAAAAATAATAATAATAATAATTTTAGAAACGCATACATAACTATGGAAATTTTCAGATTTTTTCTTAATTTTATAAATTAATATGTCTGTCCAAGACAACTGATTATTTACTTATATTTATTTTATACATTACGTAAATTAGTTTATACTTTTCGTGATAGTTTTTATGAGGATTCTTATCATTGGAGCTTTTCTTTTCACATTTTTTTGGTCAGATATGGGAGCCTTTCTAGACAATGTATTGGGCCATTTATTCCTGCACTTTTTTTCTTCCGGCACCCTTTTTCTTTATGCACTCCCATAAAATTTGCAATTCCCAAACTTATCCGCATTAAAACCATAATAAAAATCTTGTGTCCTTTTTTTTCTATGTTTTCGGATTCAGTCCTCCAAAAAATATTTCCGGATCTAAATATACATTTTGAAATCTCCAATCCAAAATATATAAAAAATATATTTGGGAAGATATGTTGCACAAGACATTTTCAAATTCAGAAACCTTCAGTAACAGATTAATTTAAACTCACGTATACGTTTTATTAATTATATATAACATTTTTAATTACTTTGATTTCAACAAAAAAAGAGGGAATTGCTAAAGATACGAAAGTGCTAAAGATACGAAAGAAGTTAATTTGAAAAGTGAGATAATAGTTGAAATTATGTTTTCTACATCAAACGAAAAATCATTTACATATTTACATTCTCTACAACAATTGGATATGGGTGGGGTGAGGAAGAAAATTACAGATTTCAGAAGAAAGAATATTGAATTCCGAAGACGGAAGGAGAAACATTACTTCTTCATGGTGTTTCTAACGTTTCGATTTCTCTACTTTCGTCTTCTCGGTGCCTTTTTCTTCTTGGAGTGAGAACATGGATTTTGAGTCGAACCCTTCTTTTCACGGTGCATTTCCACCAATGGGTGAACGTGTGATGCTCAACATCTTCTTCGTCATTTGTTTATGCTAGAAAAACAAAAGTTGGTACAACAAATTAAGAACGCACATACTGCAGAAGTGGGAGTGTAAAAAGAAATACTGACCATTGCAGGAAGAAGTAATGACAACAACGTGCATGTCAGCGTTGTTAGGAGGTAATTGTAAACGAAGGGGATGAAGTTCGGTATTGAACGGGTTGCGGCAGCACACAACAATATCATCGTACCCTGTCTCTTCCTTTAACTTCTCCTTCAAATCCTCCACGCTACTTCCGTTGAATGAGAAGAATTTTTCTTCACTCTCCTTAGAAGCATACCCATGTTGTTCCACGTTATAAAATACAATCCTTCCATCTTTTATCGGTGACACAGCCTCTTGATCCTGAGTTGTGGGAAGATCAGGAGACCTAAGATGTATACTGAAGGAGGCATCATCATCATCGGGTGGAGAATGAGAAGGATATTCTGAGATGGGAGGATGGAGAGAAATAGGTTTGGGAGGGGCTGGTCGGAGCTGTACGAGGTCGACATCCCAGAGGATCCAGTTTATGGTCGATGTGCGCTGTGGGATATCGTGGGTGATGGAGTTTTTCCAGGGTGGTAAGCCTTTGTTGGCACGCAGAAACTGTCCATAACGTGTCTTGAGCCTCACGTGTGCACCTTGTCTCACGGGTTCCCAGGCCAAAGAAGAGTTTAACCTTGTGGGAAGGGTCTGAGTCACTTTCTTCCCTGTGGCGCCTAACAAAAACGGCATGTTGGAGGCTGTTAAGTATTTGCCATAGCAACTCTTGAGTCTTATCCAGTTTGAATCATCCGCGATCTCCACGCTCCATTTTGCATTCTTGTATGTCCCATTTCGATCTTGGTAAACACCGTCTTTGTCATCGTCTGCCAACAGATATTTGTTGTGGTGACTCCTCAGACGCACCACCTCTGCCTTTTCGAACACCTCCATTCCAGAATCACCACTTTTATTTCTCTGTCTCTTCTCGAGTTTGCTACTTTCTCATAGGTTTTGGCATAGAAAAAGTGATGATGGAGATTAAAAGGAGGGACTTTTAGGATGTTTCGTTTTGCATGTTCATTATGAATGATGGAGTTTTACGGGTAAAATTAGAGTGCAAAACTAAACGAGTGGTTCTAAAAAAATAAGTTTTCATTACCATCACTAACTCAACCACCATGGAGATATAAAAACTAATTATCGACTATTTTCGATGGCTTCAGCTTTAAAAATCATCAACTATCAAGTAATTCGATTTTGTTTTATATTTTTAGTGGCACCAAATTGGATTGTTGCCCTATATTTCTCTAAAAAAAGTTAACAATTAGGTTTTCTTAACCTAAGCCCTGTCCAAACTTATATATAAAGATTGTTTTTAGAATAAAGAAAAACGAAAAACAAGAAATCATGCAATTTGTTTTATGAAAGATAATTTATATTCATATTATTTTGTTTTAAATAATTATTTCGAGTTATAACTTAATTATAATATAATTTTATTCTGTTATTTGTTAATACACACTCCTCTGATCCTTTTAATTATAGATTTTTATATTGAAATTACAGTAATTATCGTTCTATATCAATCATATATACCTCTACTTATTTTAATTCAAATGAGAAAACAATGATTTATTGAAACAAAATTAATATATCATTCTTCTGTGTAAAAAATGTGCCGAAACCATGAGGATAAAATCACAAAATTAATAGTTTTACTGGTTTGTGTAATCAAAATTTAAACCTCACATTATAAGAAATAGAAGAGTGTATATATTTAAATGATAAGAATTTCCTTCTTAAAAAAAAAATAGTATCCTATATTAGTACAAGTATATAAAGATGAAAATTAGGACTTCCAATTATTTTTCTTTCAACAACTGCTGTATAACTGATGTTGTGTAATTTGTAGAATTGACGTTAATCAGTGCAAATAATAGTAAGAGTGAATTCTTAATTAAAAATATAGAATAGATGACGACAATTTTATATAAAATGATTAATCGTCTTTTTCATTTAATACATTAGGTTCTGATGAAAAATAAAATTAAGGATAAAATATGTTTTTAATATTTAAAATTTAATATAAAATTAAAATTTATTTATATTTAAAATTTTGATACAAATTAAATTTTAAAATAAATAGATATAATTTTTATAAATTATATTAATTTTGTTTTAGATATCAAACGACAAATCAACTTAACGTGAATTGTTTACTAAAAATAATTATAATTAATTAAAAAGTAATTTACAGAAATAAAAAATGTAGTTATGTGTAGGAAAATAATGGTAAAAAAAATGTAACTATCCACTTCACATTCACCTAACCCTACCCCTTCTTAGAAGTTGAAATCATCGACCCCAATTGATCGATCACCTACAAAAGGTGACACCTAGATAGCAAAAGATACTTAGAGTGTGTACTCTACTATAGTTATGTTGTCACATTTTTTTCTCTATGGAGAAAGAGAAAACTATCATACAAATCTGAATAAATTTATATAATCACAATAAATAATAAGAAATTTAAATGATAGAAAAGGATTTTTTTTAATTTATTTAGAATAAATAATATGGAATAGGCTTTTTCATGTTTCACTAAACTATTGAATAATTTTGTTCTGAATTAAAGTGAAACCAAAAGAAGACGTTTATGAATAAAGCAAGTAATTTGTTTTATATTCTTTTATATTTAATCATTTTTTTATCAACCTGAAGAAAAAAAAAAAGGAATTTGCATTCTGTTTTTCTTTTTATCTCGGAAATGACGAGAATAGTGTTTTGCTTTATAAAATGGTTTCCAAATATATAGAATATGTAAAATTCACACTTCGCATTATTTATCCCTAATTTATCCACGTGAGCAGCTCATCTCGTGAAACAGTGGACGATAAATTATGTAATGAACAATTTCTCATGTTTTTCTTTCCATTTTATTTCAGAACTTATTATTATTTTCTTTCAACCTTATTTTATTTTTTGACTTCTTACCCTATTACATCTCTTATGTCTTATTAATATATACCTATTTTAAAATTTCATTTTTAAATAAATTAATATAAAAAAACATTATATTGAGTTAAAACGATTTTAAATACATAGCTTAAGTTTATGCTTAACTTTATTCTTGAAACAAAATAGTTGATGAATAATTAACATACCCAATTAGTATGTTGTTATTAGCCTAATTCCCACTTCTCTTCATATTATTATTATTATTATTCCATTATTTTTTATCTTTATTTTGATAATATTATTTATCGTATTTTCATTAATTTTGATTCTTTATTTTTCATTTTCTTTCTTTATTAATTATGAACATAAAAAAATAGCTAGAACTTAACGACTTTTCAAACCACACGCCTTTTTTTTATATATTATAGAGAAAAATCAGACACTTCTCATCCATAATGCGATAATCTAAGGAATAAAAGAAAATAGGTGTAATTTTTCTGTCCAAAAATAAAAAAAGGTGAGACAATTTTCTTTAATATTATTTCAATGTATTTAATATTAAATTATTTTATTTTTAAAATTTAAAACAGCAATAAACAAGTTACTATCATCCAATCCAACTTGTCCATCTACCATCATCGTGATCGAGTGAAGGTGGTGGTGACTCACCCTCTCTCATCACTCACCAACATTTGTTTCTTCTCTTCCCTCTTCCTTCTTCTTTCTTCTCAGACTCTGTTCAGTAATCTGTGACATAGGCATCAAAATTCCCAAACCCAAACAATGAAGAAACTAAAGCATTATTACCACCACCATCAACAACATCAACAACATCATCAACAACAACGAAAGTACATTGTCCCAGTAATCACCATCGCCTCCTTCATCTCCCTCATCTCCCTCCTCCTCTTCGCCCTCAGACTAACCTCCCCCGACGCCACCCTCATCTTCCCCTTCCCCCTCTCCGCCGTCATCTCCGTCCCATCCCCCTTCGTCGAGTCCAAGCTTCACGCTCTCCCACTCCCTCCCCCATCCCCTCTTCCCCCCGTCCTCGCCTACCTCATCTCCGCCTCCGCCGGCGACGCCCCTGCCCTCCTCCGCGCCCTATCCGCCCTCTACCATCCCCGCAACCGCTACATCATCCACCTCGACCGCCATTCCTCCCCCGAGGAACGCCACCTCCTCGCCGCGCACATCGAACGCCACCCCACCTTCCGACACTTCCGCAACGTCCGCCTTATCTCCAAAGCCAACCTCATCACCTACCGCGGCCCCACCATGGTCGCCAACACCCTCCACGCTGCCGCCATCGCACTCTCCGACTCCCATTACTGGGATTGGTTCATCAACCTCAGCGCCTCCGATTACCCCCTCGTTACCCAAGACGGTTCGTCACTTCAAACTCTTTCTATTTCTGGTATGCTTCTTCTTCTTCTCCTTTTAACCGAATAGTTTTTTGTTTTTATGGGGTAGATCTGCTGCACGCGTTGTCGCAATTGCCACGCGATCTTAATTTCATTGATCATACAAGTGACATTGGGTGGAAAGAGTGAGTGTACTTATCTAAATGCATTCTCCCCCTTTTTTTATTAATTTGCCGAGTACAGTTAGAAAATGTCTTGTTTTTTAGTACGTATACTAAAAAAACATTCGTTTTTAGTTCATACACATACAATTTTTAATCCTTTCACATTCTATTATACGCATTCACCTGTATAAGCTGAAGTTAAAGTAGCAGAACTTAGAATTATAAAATCCTTGTAAATTAGAACTCCTGATTCATTATTCTAAAAGGGATTTTTTAAGTGTAGGGATCAAGAGATTTCTTTTTAATTATAGAAACTAAATGAGTAATTAAACATCTTTTCTAATACTTAACTACATATTTAGTATGAAGTAGTGTGAATGTACATTTTGAACTTTCAAGTTCTTATTGCATCAATGAGTTCCTTTTACTCAGAATTTCTTTTATTTACCGGAGTAAATATTTTGTGGTGAGATGATTTAAACATTTTCATCCGATTACAAACTACTATTTTTTACCTACTGCATAGATGTTAGATTCCATTTGCTTAAGTTATACTTTTATCTCGGTTGGATGGAATGAGGATAGAAGAACCTGGCTGTGAATGAGAGATAACATGAAAGACACCACGCGGTAATTGGAGACACACATAGCACAATCACATATTTCAGAAACTGAAACTCCAATTAAGTATATTTTTAATAATAAATTGTTTTTCATGTGAAACTCTATGAATGCGTTTTATTTTAAAGCATTGTTATACTTATTTGTAGTCATCAACGAGCAAGGCCTATAATTATCGATCCCGGGTTGTATATGACTAAGAAGCAAGATGTGTTTTGGATAACGCAGAGGAGAAGTAAACCAACGGCCTTCAAACTTTTCACAGGTGTTCATCCATTTCTTATGTCTACTTTTGTTCTCTGGATTTTATCTGGGTTGCCAACATTTCATAAAATGACCTGCATCTGGCCATGACGTCAAATTTTTTGTACTCTTTGCAATCACAATGTGATCATAATTGTTGCTGCATTTGTTTGCAATGTTCTATAATGACAAGAATTGCAGCGAAATTGTGACTGTGCATTCATTTATATGTTCTAGCTTGTGGGTTGCTGTTTCATACTTATGGGTTATAGTTTATAACTTGCTTCGGAGTCGGGGTTTTCTTCATCAGAAGCAAGGTTTTTGGTTTGGAATTACTGTGATTAATTAAGATTTTTCCCTCATGTTAGGTTCGGCTTGGATGGTACTATCAAGATCTTTCATTGATTACTGCATATGGGGATGGGACAACCTACCTCGTACGGCTCTCATGTACTACACAAATTTCGTATCTTCCCCTGAAGGGTACTTCCACACTGTCATTTGTAATGCTCAAGAGTTCAAGAACACAACTGTTAATAGTGATCTTCACTTCATTTCTTGGGACAATCCTCCCAGGCAACATCCCCACTACCTTTCTACCGATTACATGAAAAGAATGGTTGACAGCAACGCCCCCTTCGCGAGGAAGTTCCACGGAGACGATCCAGTATTGGATAAAATCGATGCAGAGCTTTTGTCTAGAGGACCTGGAATGGTTGTTCCTGGTGGCTGGTGCACAGGAAGCAGGGAGAATGGGAGCGATCCTTGTTCTGTAGTTGGTGATACTACTGTCCTTAAGCCTGGCCCAGGTTCTAAAAGGCTTCAAACTTTGATCAGTTCAATGATGTCTGATGAAAATTTCCGAACAAAACAGTGTGCATGACAAAAACCTACTGCTAACAGCAGTGGTTTCTTGACATTGTGTCACTTGCCACTTGCCTCAGTTTTTTTTTTCCTCTATTTAGTTAACCTGATGGGTGAATTCATGTACCTTTTCAGTAGGAAATGTAAATATTGC
>Ga0209389_1004993_pt1 | contig 11200 bp, 7 predicted proteins | sample CowpearedBW_FD_187526 | JGI IMG/M metagenome (GOLD analysis project Ga0209389, IMG submission 187526) | Root nodule microbial communities of legume samples collected from California, USA - Cow pea red BW (SPAdes) (version 2) | ecosystem: Host-associated > Plants > Roots > Nodule | place: USA... | reverse complement strand
ATATATATATATATATATATATATATATATGTTTACTTAATTAATAGTGAATATTTTAATAATTTAAACGAAGACGGAGATATGGCAGAGACAAGTATTATGGCGGGGATTCCCCATACCCAAACTCATACTCATACCTAGTCAATAGGGGATTCCTCGTCAAAATAGGGATGGGTTCGAGCAATACCCATGAGGGCGAGTTTATTTGTCATCTCTACTTCTAATAATATATCATATCTTTAGGGATAAGTATGTTCTTAGTTTTTGTATATAAAAGCAAGATTGGGATTTGTCCCTCAAAATTCATACAAAATTTGTGAATTTGGATTCTCTGTTGGGGTTTTCTATGTTGTTCCTCTACAACTGTGCCACTATGACACATTGATTATCACTAATTTTAACATTTTAAAATATATTAAAAAGATATTTAAAATACTAATATAGTGTATTTTTAATTCTGAGTAGAGGACAACACCCAAAAAACAAGTAGAAAAGTTGGACTCAAAATTTGTCCTTATATTTTAGTAATGCAAGGAATTCGTCCATCAGAACAAACAAAGTTAACTTTTAGGTGACGTATCTAATGATCATGTTGATTAGACTGACATGTCAGAACACGTGACGGCCACACAATTGACACGTGTAATTAAAAAAAAAGTTTTTATTTTTATTTTTATTTTTCTTTTGGTTATGAAGGACGTATTCCATATATCACTGAATAGGGACTAATTTTATATGAATTTTGAGGGTGAGAGACAAATTCCAATTTTACATTTAGAATATATGAATTAAAAATATACTTAGCATAAATAGTGTTTTGAACTAATAATTTTTTGTTCTATTATATAAATATTAAATAATAACAATTATATACATTAATATTGATGAAAATAATTTATTTCACTTTTAAGAAATAATTTAAGTTGTGTTTGAAATATTAACATTTTTAAAAAACTAATATAAATGGGTTGAATTAAGTATTTATTGAAATATTAAGTATTTTCTAAGTTCCAAAAAATTAAAACTTATTATAAATCAATATGTTATTATATACAATTTACATATTACAAAAATTATTTGATAAATTCAATAATTCTCTAAATAATTATAGATTATATAATAACTTAGTAAATTATAAAAATTATTTATATGTTCACTAAGTATATATCAAATTATTTTAAAGATAATTTATTTATTAACTAGGTGTAATTATATATTCATTAAGTATATTCACTTAGAGAATTTAATGAATTTAAAAATTATTTATATATTCACAAGATGTAGACTAAATTATTTAAAAAAAAATTGTACATTATATATTCATTAAGTGAATATATATTCACTAAGTCAATTTATTACAATTTTTGTAATATATTAGTTATATATAATAAGATATTAATTTGTAATAAATTTTATCTCTTTTAAAATATAAAAACACTTAACATTTTAATAAATATTTAATTTAAGTAACTTATATTATTTTTTGAACAATGTTAAAATTTTAATATTAATAATTTCTTTTATTTCAATATTAATTTATATAAGTGATATAATTTAACGTTTATATAACATAATAATCAATTAATTAGTTCAAACAATCATTTCTGTTCAGTAGGTTCTTAGTTCATGCATTTACATACGAAATTGGAATTCATCTCTCTTTTAAAGTTCATATAAAATTTGTTTTATACTTTAGTAACACATGAAATATGTCATCCAAAACTAAAAGAAAAATTAAACATGAACAAAAAATAAATAAAATAAAATAAAATTACATGTATCAGCCACGTGGCAATCATGTTTTGTAACATGTTAGTTTAGTAAGCATGATCGTTAGACACGTCACCTAAAAGTTAACACCGTTTATCTTGAAGGACGAATTTCATGCATTTCTAAACTATATAGACAAATTTTATATAAACTTTAAAGGTTGGACAAATTCCAATTTTGCATGTCAACACAATAACTAAAACATACTTATCCGTTTCTTTAATTATACTTCTAATTTATAAGACCCAAATATAAAATTATAGTAACATAGTTTTATAAATGTTATACCTTTGCTTATGTTTCTAACCTTTTCACGAGAGAATGATGTGTATACAAAATCTTCATTTGTTAAAAAAGGTACTCTTATAATAATGTATTAGTTTTTAGTTTTTAGTTGATAATTGAGACGAGGACTTATTTATTTATATTCTATTTATGAATATATATATATATCAACATCCAATTTCATCCGGATAAATGTATTTTTTTGGTTAAAAAAAATAATAAAAATAATATATAATATAATAATAAAAAATAATAAAATAAATAAAAAATATGTTTTGATTGATGGTAGGTTTTTAAACTTTAATTTTACCCGGGAAAAAAAGAAAAAAAAAACTAAGGGAAGGAGAATCTAATTTATTGTTAATTATTACACTCTTTTCATGAGCCCAAATGTTTTACATATTTTTACCCACTGTTTGCTATTTACACTCTTCACATGACATGTCAGAAAAGGACGTTTCATAATTTCTGTTTTTAGAGAACCGTATAATATTAGGAGCAATATTTTTTATAATAATTTGAATAAATATCGTGCGTGCATTTACACTTATGTGTGTCAGACTCAGAAGATATTATTTTAATTAGAAACAAATATTTCCGATATAATGCTTTTAGAGCATGGTATGATTTTAATCTTTAGAAGAAAATATTCCTAGTAATAATTAGAATCAACTTGAATAATATGTTATGATTTGATCACGGTCTTTATGTGACAGAGAATATGATTCTAGTAATTACATACATTATTATGCAATGATTTAATAATTATGATTTAATAATTATAATCAATACAGTGAATATTATGCAATGATTTAATAAGGTCAATCCTTTCCCCATATATTTTATTATAATTAAATCTTACGATCTCAACGATCTCAAGTATACCCAAAAGGCCTATATAATCACAAAATTTCTCTAATGCAAGACACAGGGACAAAATTCGAAAAACCCTTCTCCTTTTTTATTACAAAGCACACACAAGGGGTCACCTTAAGGTAAATTTTTCTTTTGCTCTTAGTCTGTTGTTCATGATTCTCTTATAACATCAAATATATGATCGTTTGAATTGTTGTATGATCAAATGTGTTCGGGGTTCTCATGTTAGATGATTTTGGTTTGTCATCGATGTGCTCAGTCTTTCTCTTCCCCTCTATTTTTATCTTGATAATTAAAAAGGTGTTTTTTAGGCTTTAATTCTCTAAAAAAACTAATAATAAATAAATAAAATAAAAATTACATTTTTTTATATAAGTTTTGAATGTCATGTCAAGTCTCGGACTTGCTTGATAATCAAAATGTTCTTTCATAGGTTTTTAAATCTTTTTTTTTAATTAATAATAATAAAAAATTAAAAGAATTATAAAATCATTTTTTAAATGTCATGTCAAATTTCAGATTTGCTTGATAACTAATTTTGTTATCATGTAGAATCTCGGGTTCTCTTGCACACTTAATTAAAGAGATTAAAGAGGGAACTGTCTTAAGACGGGCTTTATGGGGTGCTAATACCTTCTCCACACGTAACTGACTCCCAAATCCAAATTTGATTTCGAAGACCATTCTTTTTAAGGGTTTTCTATAGTTTTCCATAATAAACTATGGTGGCGACTCCTTTATTTATTTTCGTCGTCCCGTCACGATCTCGGTTGTGACAATATATATATATATATATATATATATATATATATATATATATAAAGATAAAAATGACTTCACTAAAGAGACTTAAATAAAACAAATAAAAGAAGACAAAAGATGTGAACAAAATTGAATTTGTGGAATTTTTATTGTAAGTAGTGAGAAGAAACAAATAATGAAATAATTGAATTTATGTTTCATGTCACCAAAATCCAATCATATAAGTTGTGCTTCTGGACTCCTTTTAAGCCAAAATGAAAAAATTCCAGCCACGTGCATTAATTAATTCATTGGTTGGTTGATCTAATAACACCTTACTTGGATTGCAAGAGTTTTCACCAATATTTCTGGACATGGATCCGCACCATTTTGGTTAAAAATTGCACGATTTAATGCAATCGAGCAAGTTTCTTTGCCCAAACATTCTTGATCCACAATTTGTTTTGTAGCAATAGCATTGCAAGTTCCTAAAATATATTGTCCACATGAACCACTTGGATTGCCAAAGCTTGCAAACTCAACTGTCGTAATCTTTTTCCCAGGAGCACATTCCAATAAGGCTTTTGGTCCAAGGTATGGCACAATAGGGTGGAAATTTCCTCTCCTGGACACCCATGAGTTCACATTGGGAGGGTCATTCTCTGCAATGAAACTGCAAATTGTGTCTCTGTTCACGTTCAAGATCTCAATCTGTCTTGGAGCCAATGGTTCCTCTTCAAATATAACAAGCAAGTTATCTTGTGGGTTGAGGAACGATCTTGGGATATGGAACCTAAATGAGTGGTGCAAGTTAGAAAATGTTTAAGACAATGCTCGTTTTTTTTAATTAAACTTTTCAATTCTACTACATAGTTTTCTTACTCTGATTGAGTGGGCTTTCCAATTGGGGAGAGGAAACTCATCCAGTGACGACCAATGCTTTTACCGTTGATCCACATCATTCCTTTGCCCATTCCAGTCATCCTAATGGCAACTGGACCTGTTCCCTCAGGAGTGACAAATCTTGTCTGTAAAATCAATGCATGATATCGTTACAAAAAATATAAAGCAAAGAAAAGCCTTAAAGTGTTTCTTAAATATCATAGTTTGATATAAGACGTGTGCTATTTCTTACCCTGTACCAGGTGAGAGGACGTGGGACTGGACTGAGTGGCTTCCATTTTGCCCTTATTGATCCTTCATCACTAAAAACTTTCATGCCTTCACCCTTGAGACCAACCTATCAAATAAATTTAACCGATTTAGTTATGTAATTGTAACATGAAACAAAATTTTACTATCAAACTATAATTCAACTAACCCGATGACCCCACAAATTGGTAGTGATATCTAGTGTTCCTGTGTTGAGAGCTATGATGGATACGAGCTTGGGTCCTGCGTATCTATGTTCCATGTAAGCTCCACTATCCTATATATTCAAAATTTGAAGGATGAAACAATGTTATTTTGTTGTATTCATTGAAACTTTGATATGTGTTCATTAAACATGTAAGAACGAAAAAGTTAAGTCTCATACAGGTAATCCAACTGTGCCAGCTAGGATAGAAATATAGTTAGTTCCAACCCTAAGTTGTACTGGTCGGTTGAAATCAAAAGTTTTTTTGTCATGAGTTCCGTGAGCAGTTCCTAACACATAATAATTAGGACATTGTCATCAATACCTTGTCTCTTCACCATTTTGATACATACATACCAATATATATATATATACACACATTAGTTTGTGTCCTTACCAATGAGGTCTCCATTTACAAATGCAACCATTGTGTGTCCGTTACTCTCAATATGAATAATAGGGAGAACTCCAGGCTTTGTTGGCAAGTCTCCTGGAGCCAACTCAAAGCTATAATGAATAAAAAGGTTAGCAGTTAGAGACAACAATAATATAAAATGTTTTCAAAATAAAATAATTAAATAATATGCTTAAACAAACTCACCTGGTGGTGTACCAAGCATAATCACTGGTGTCCTTGAGCAAAGTGAAAAGCTCCCGCGGTTTGTTTTGGTACATATCCATTTTTTTGGTTGTTGGGATGGCCTCATTGAACATCTCCCATTGGAAATTGTTTGCCGTGGTTGACCTTTCATAGTTCCTTGAGTTATGTTGTGAAACAATCTATTACATGTGTCATATGTGAGTGAAATACTCAGTTGTTAATTCTATGTGATAACATATTGGAGATGAACAAATAAGTTAGTTAATTACACTTTGCGTGTTGTAGACCACGGTCTTGCAGTCAGGAAGGACGCTAATGGAATATGGAGGCAAAAAGTAGTTAGTGCCTCTGAAGTTAATAGTGGCCGCATCTGTTGTGTGGTTATTAGTGATGAAAGCAACACACAAGTTTGTTCCAAGCTTCTCAAAGGTTCTAATCTGCATGACATATATACCAACTTTGTTTAGCTTAATAAGTTTGTGACGCTACCTCCTTTTTATGCAACATCAAAAGTAATGTCAGATGCTCACCTCATGGAATTCGTTCAACTTTTCAACATTGGGATCGCCGCCAAGGATAGCTTTCCTACAAAGGAGCACGGCTTTATGGACATCCCTCAAATGACTCCATTTTGGTTCTCTTTCTAGACCGTATTCATCAAGAGGTGCCTCGTCATAATAACGAGTTGTGCTAAATTCAGAACTGGTTCTGCCAAAGTTTGTTCCTCCATGATACTACAAATGTTACACATCGAGTTACAAATTTAAGAAAAAAAAATATTGGCCTAAAGTTATGTAAGTACAAAAAGATTTAGATGCTAAGAGAAACACCATGTAGTAGTTAACCAAGTTTCCACCCTTGGCGAAAAAGCGAGCAACTGAAAATGCAATATCTTCTGCAGATCTTTGGGATGGTGGATCTCCATGTACTCTGTACCTGATGTACACGATTACCAAATAAAATGTATTACTTGGTGTGTTCGTGATTTTGAATTTCTTTACCGAGGATAAACATTAAGTCATTTCTTACTGAGCGGTCCAGTTCTCTGTCCATATGACTGGTTTGTATGGTTTGTTTGGCCCCGAGAAGGTATCACCACAATGTCTTCCATTGCATGCATTGATCTATCGAATGAAATCACATTATGTCAAGCTAAGTTGGAAAATAATTTATGGCCATGCTACTCCTATTGTGTCATGACTTACCACTGGATCTGGTGCATCTGTTTGCTTACACATGATCCATGGAACTCCAACGTTCAATGCTACTGCCATGTTTGCAGCCCATTGGACATAGCTGTCACCCTTCTCTTCGTATGCACGTTGAACGTGGTTGTACTCATTCTCAATCTGTAACCATTGAATAATGCAACATGTTTACATTGATTACTCAAAAAGAAATTAAACACTTGGTTGGTTGCAAAATAAAAACCTGTGCTAAGACAATGGGACCTCCTTGGGGTGCAAAGAGCTTCTCATCTTTCATCATTTGTACAATCTTTGTCACGAATGCTTGCATGTGTTGCTTCAAATCAAAGGAATTTTCATGTTAATGATTAAATTATGTACTCAATTTTCATGTTAAAGGAATTATATATGGGGGATTGAGACTACCTTATAAGGCTCATTATCACAGCGGAATATGATGTCAGGAACCTCCTTAAGCCAATATGGAAGTCCTCTGATGAACATATGAGGAAAGAAAATAAGGTTGAGAATAACAAAGGAAATGAATCATATATTTGAAAATCAGATTAATTAATGGATATTTTACCCATGGTTCCACTCGGCTTGGATGAAGGGTCCAACCCTGAGAGTGACAAACATTCCATGTTCTTGAACAAGCTTAATAAACTTCACTAAGTCGTAATTACCTTCAAAGTTGAACTGTATATTGAAAGGAAAAAAAACATTTTCGCAAAACCCTATTTGAGTTTTATGGTCCTAAAACAATTGAGTCAATATTCAACAAGTAATTCACCTGTCCTTGTTGGGGCTCATGAGCATTCCAAAACACGTAGGTTTGGATGACATTTATGCCTCCACGTCTTGCATTATCAAGAAGGATAGGCCACATCTGCATTAGTCATGTACAAACACGTGCGATGAACCATGAAAAGAATTACAATATTACAATATGATTATGATGAAAGTAACTTACATCTGGTGTGCTTCGTGGGTAGTGGATGGAACCAGAAAAAAGCAGCTCGCGCCTTCCGTTGATGAACAATGACTTACCATCATAAGTGACATTATGAGCAGTCATGTGACGACCATGCCCATGTGTTGCAACCACAATGGTGGAAAGCAAGGCCACGAGGAAAAGGGTGCGAGTCATGTTATTGGTTTGTTCCATTCTTTGTATTTAATCTTGTACGATGATTGAAAGAAGGCTTTGAGCGAGCTAATGCAGGGCTCCTCCTTCTCGGGTAGAGAGAGAGGTGCCCAGAAGCTGATTTGCTCTTTACACAAACGTTTCTTTTATACTATTCTTACACCAATAAATGTTAGCCCTTTGAGACAAAATTGTTTGTTCTTCCGCTATTTTTCTGTATTCTGTTATTATTCATTGGTTGTATTTTCTTCGTATTTGTCTTACTTTTATGTAATTATTCTATTCTTAGCCATATTTCCTCATTTACTAATTTTTTTAAATCCCGCTCTCTAAATTTAATCAACACCTTTCAAAATAGAATATTTCACTCTCAAAAAAAAAAATTGTAATCAATGAATTAAATTAATTGTTGTTTGTATCTTTATATACAAATATATTGTAGAGTTTTAATCACTCAATTTCTTTTTTCTAAATATTTTAAACATAATGTCCTTTTTCTCTCACATTCTTTTTATTTATTTTAGCGTTTTAATCAAACAACTTTTTTTTTTCTTTTGGTAGACCAAAGTTCAACTAAACTATTGAAAATAAAATATTTTTTTAAAATATAAATTGTGATATAGATATTGTTAATTTTTTATAACTGTTTTAAACTTATAATTAAATATATTATCTGGGACGGTGTAATTCTAAAATAATAAATCAAAATTAAAGCTGGTGTGAAAACAATACCTAGTCAATAACTTAATTAGTTAGTTTTGAAAAGTTATATCTTTAATTATACTTTTAATTTATAAGACCTAAATGTAAAATTATATTTAAGAAATTAAGTATCACTTAAATTAATAATAAGTTATCGACAAATATTGCGAATTTAAAAGGGAATTATAATTTATGTGGATTTAATTAAGATATATTGGAAATGTATTTTTTTCATGGTGTTATAAGTAATTGTTCTGAAAGGTAAATTGTTGGTTTTCTTTAAATGGTATGTTAATTGTTTGGCATTTTAAGTTTAAAATATTTATATTTAAAAAATAAATTTGACAATAATTTTATTATTAAGTAATATACGCAAATTAAAGAGTAGAATTTTAATTCATTTGATTAGATGTTCGTTAAAAAAACTTTCAAGATATATTTTATTTTTAGCCATTTATTTATTTTCAATTTCTTTTTATGTATTAATATTAATAGTTAAAAATAAATTTATATTATAACTCAAACGGTTGATTACAAATTTAATATGTAATTTATTTTAATATATTTATTGATTAAAACATTTAAAAATACTTATTTGTCATAAATTTTAAATATTTGTAATGTAAGAAAAGGACGAGAAAAGAATCCCCTTGATGAAGAAGAGGGAAGGGAGTGAGTAAACTTATAAATTGAATTGAATTCCCTCCAAAAGATTTGGTTACCCTCTCTCAGTTTCCCTCTAAAATCAGAATCACCAAAACCCTAAGTCTTTCTCTCTTCTCTTGTTGTATTGTGATCTTTGTCGCAGAGGCAGAGCATCAGTCACCATGGCAAGCCACGAAGACGACCTTGATCTCCTTCTCTCCCTTCAGGACAGAGTTCCCGACACTCCTCCCGGTTCTCCGACACCAGGTATCATCATTATAACACGCAATTCTTTTCTTTTCTTTATCACATGCAATTCTCCTTATCATCTCATTCATTGCAGGTTACCTTTCCGATGACGAATCACTCAACCAAAGGGACAAACCTGACATGTCCGTATTCAAAAACGCCGTTCAAGATTGCCTTCCCTACGACCCCCCCAAAGCGCTCAAACCAACAAACAAACCTGTTGCTAACGATTCCCAGCTTGAAAAGTTTTCAGGCCTTCGCATTAGGTACGATTCGCCTCATTTTCATTTCCCGTATTCACTATTATGTCTTCCTGTAAATTAACGGCTCCGACTGAACTGTATTTTATTCTCCATCTGTTTTCGGTTCTGATTAGGAACCAATTGTTAACTCCTGCGGCACTCAAGGAACATTTTTCGGACATTCGCTTTGTTCGGCTATCTGTTATCAAGTAATCTTCTTTACCTGCTCTTCACTCATAAAGCGTGTAATCTTTTTGTTCAAGTGTCAAAGATTGGAATTCTTATAGTTTTTTATGTGGATTGCTCAGGAATTCGTTGATTGGAGATACTTTCTCCGGAAATTGGGCCACTGTTGGTGTTTTGACTGAGAAGGGGAGTCAGAAGACGAGTTCAACGGGGAAAAGCTATTGTATATGGAAAATTGGGTGTCTGGATGAACGTACCGTTTCTCTTTTCTTGTTTGGAGATGCTTATCAGAGGAACATGCAAGAGCATGCGGGAACGGTCTTTGCACTGTTTAACTGTGCTGTTCGCAAGGATAATGCGGTATTGAATTGATATGAGTGACGTCGGTTTTTCAGTTTGGGAATAAAAGTTTCCCATAAGTTTTCTAATCTTTCTGATTTTCACTGTTTTTGCAGGGCAATGGTTTTTCTTTGAGTATATACTCCACTAGACAAATTATGAAGATGGGCACCTCTGTTGATTATGGAGTTTGCAAAGGGAAGCGAACAGATGGGATGGCTTGTACGCTGGTCATAAATAAGTACGTAAGACAGCCGAGTTTCTTTTCATGATTATCTTTTTGATTTGATGGCGTGTGATCTCACAGTAGTAAGTATTCTTTTTTTAATTCTGTGAACCATGTCGTCCGATATTTTAAAAAGGAGTTACTTGGTCATTCTTTTTTTATTTACATTTTATCCTACGTTCCCTTGAATGAAGGTGCTTGATTTAATTTGCAATTTGGCAGTGTGTCCAAGTACCTTGAACTTGAGAAGAACATTTCATTTTCACTCTGACAAATAAAACAGAAGAGGAAGTACACAACCTTTAGGATTAATAAATAATATAGACCGACATTTTTTACGGGTGAAAAAGATAAGGCGAGATTCATGCTGGGTGTTGTTGCAGAATCTGTTTTGAATGTTTGTAAGATGCATTTGAAGGAAAATATTTTCTAGGGTGAACTTTAGGAAATGAAGAGCAGTGTGAGTGAATTAATGGTTTAGGCTTTTTGTAAGGTGTCTCCCCTCACTAACAATCTATGCGTGTTTTTTAGGATTCAGTTTACTAAATTCACATTTGCCAAGCATGAGCAATATTAGCTGTTACATGAATCCATGTTCTTTTCATAATTTCATTTTGTTAATTTGCTTTGAGTATATCACGTTTAAT
>Ga0209389_1004987_pt1 | contig 11204 bp, 8 predicted proteins | sample CowpearedBW_FD_187526 | JGI IMG/M metagenome (GOLD analysis project Ga0209389, IMG submission 187526) | Root nodule microbial communities of legume samples collected from California, USA - Cow pea red BW (SPAdes) (version 2) | ecosystem: Host-associated > Plants > Roots > Nodule | place: USA... | reverse complement strand
TTGAGGACTTTTATTGTTCAAGGCAGCTGCAATTGTGCTGGAAAGGAGTGAGTTGGAGCTCCCTCACCCCCAAAAACTTTTGGCAGTGCCCTATTACAGCTCCAAATATCTTCCATACCAGCTGGTTTACTACTCAGTGATAAATTTATATTTTACCCTAACTTAAACTCAAATGGCTCAACCAAATCTGGTCTCTCATGAACCAAGTATACCAGTGAACTAATTTTAGAGTTTCTCCACATCAAATATTGAGCACACTTAAACAAAGTTGTTGTGACACTATCCTACCCTTCACAATTCACAGAATATTAGGAAATATTTGCTTTACCATGATTGATCATTATGTCTCACAACGAGCTAGTTCTGCTTTCGAAGCAATTCTTCCTTCAACCTCTGTTTCTCATGGAAGTGCAAGAGCTTCTTCTGGATCAGTATTTTTATTTGGTTATATAAAATGTTAAATTGAGAAAAAGGGAGAATATACTTTTTGTTATAAATGGTTTATCTTGCTGGGTTAATTTTGTGTCAATCTAGTAAAGATGAAAAACTAGCTAGAACTTGTTTACCAACAATTAAGGTGATGTACGTCTACCTTTGTGAAATACCACCACTAAGTGGGAATCTCGTCCACTAGGCTGCCCTTATTAGCATATAAAACTAACTTGCCCTAATTATACATATAACGCATATTGAGAAAAAATAAAATGGGCTGAGTCTTTGATATCTTGAATTACATCTTTTGCACGTCATAGTTTGCTTCTACAGAACAAGAAAGAAATGACCTTGGTACCAAAAAAATTGTTTATTTAATTTTTAATTTAATGATATAAATTTTATACCTGTTCGGATATTCGTTTTGGTTTGATTTTACAAATGTTCAAAATTTTTTGTTGCAGCTGTTGTTAGGATTCAAACTGTTTGTTCATTTTTATAAGGTATAAAAAGTAAAAAGTTTAGGATTATAATTTAGTGTCCTTCATTGTTATGCATTCATATGCTTGATCATGTGACTTACGTGAGTAAAGGGCAGTAGAGGGATTTTGGTTGTATCAACATTGCTCAAATGGAAAGGAGGGTAAGGGAAAAGGTTAGAGAAAAAGAGAAAAAGAGAAAAATACATGCGGGGGACATGGTAGACAATCATTTGGGTAATTTGGGGTGTCTACAGGACAGCAAAGGACACATCTCTGGTATTTTCTTATAGCAACCATCCTGGCATTAAAATTATTCATCTTCAGGCCATGTATCAGTTTTTTTACCTCTTTGGCTATTTAACCAAAAAAGGGGTTTGTCATACGGATAAATAGGACAATGCTACCTTTCCATATTGAATAAACTAAAAGTAGGTAATTTTGTTTGTATATATTCATTATTCACAAGGTGAGATAGAGCACTCAGCCAGTAAACAGATTCTAAATTCCAAGTTTTTTAATTATTTATGCTAAGAATTGGAGAGAAAGTTGGTGGGGCATCTATTGAGGAAAAGTTGGTTGAGTTCTGTCTAGGATGGTTTGAACATGTGAGAAGAGGACTAATAGAGGTTCCTATCGAAAGTGTTCATTAGATGGAGGATAACCTAAATACTAGAAGCACGGATAGGCCAAGAAAGATTGATTCTAAAGGAAATGATTAAAGAAGGATGTAGAATTGTTGAATAATTTGTTTTGTACACAGCAAAATGGCATCATTTGATTTATGTAGTTGAAAACCTGTGTAGTGGTAAAAGACTTTGGTCATTGTATCTGACTATCTCTATTATTTATGTTTTGATGAGCTCATACTGTAGTGGATAAAGTTGATTTTGAAAATTACTAAAAGATCTATTGCTCTTTTAATATTGATCGTGTGATATTGAGGTTGTTGTAGTTAAGAGTGAGAGCAAGTTCATCTTCTTGAAACTTTGCTGTATGCTTGTGGAGAAGGTACTAATCGACAAATCAGGATAAGAATGAAAAATCTCTTCAAAACTAATGCGTTCGTTGTTGCCAAAGATATTTTAAAAACATTCTAGCTGCTCCATTTTGGTGACTAAACTTTTTAGAGAATGTCTAACTAGTAAGGGGTGTTGGATAATGATCTCATCTCGCTGTTATAACATATTTTAAGAAGTTTTCAAAATTTTCATGTAAGTTGATGTGCATTCAGTTTATTATTATGTGTTGTGGAATTTGATATTCAGGCAGGACATTTTGTGCTTGCCTAATGTGCTGACTATACTGACTGAGGTTCTTTATGGTCTTAACTACAGGCTATTACTGCTTTAAAAAAGGGGGCTTACTTGCTCAAGTATGGAAGAAGAGGGAAGCCCAAGTTTTGTCCTTTTCGACTTTCCAATGTGAGTTTTCTGCTTGTTTTTCTGTATATATAGATTAATAGTTTGAAAGTGTATGTCTCTCTTTTTTCCTGAAGATATATGTTTGCCAATACTTTGTCCTTGTATTATTTTCAGAGAGAAACTTAGAGCCTCAGTCTGTTCTTTTCTTTTAGTAATGTATTTTTATTATTTTACTCTACAGCTAGTTATAACAAATTTTCTTGAGAAGGCAGAACTAAGGAGAAATATGATCTTGAATTTCACAGATGAACACTGTTAGTAATCTTTTGAAGAGGGCTAAAAATGTATTCATTCATAGAATAAATTATAATTGTGCGAAAGGAGATTTCAGAAGTGCATGCTCAAAGTTTCAAATAATTACAGAAAGAACTATTGATGACTTAACTACAGTTAGATCAGCATAGATATTAGGTTTCCAAACGGTATTCAGCATTATTGTGAAATTTTTGGAAATCACGGTTGTTATGCTTGATTACAAAGTTTTGAGCAACTATTTGACAATGTTAAAAATATGATAATGCTTTTACTAAACTCTGGGGAACCTTGATTAGTTTACCAGAAATGTAGTCTTCATCAAAATAGTTTTCATAGTCGAAAATGAGGAAGAACTTCTCCCAGCCATGAGACTGATTGGATCTGGTTAGACGCTCTTTATGCAAATATTAAAAAATGGAAGCTTTACCTTACCAAAGGCTGTATGTATTAAACTTGGAGTTAAGTATACTATTGCCTTATTGACTATAATAAGATCTGCTATATTGAAATAATTTGTTGCTTAGAATGAAAATTTCAAAGACAGTGAACCTCTGTCACAGAATATATGTTTGTAAGGGCAGGGGAACACTGCAACACTGTTCAGTTGTAACCAACAAACAGCAAATAACCAACAGATGTTAGATGTAACTACATAACTCAAAAAGAAAATCGAGATATTACAAAGAGAAAAAGTATAACTCTAACATGGTACATGCGGTGATTATGGGTGACATTTATAGAATCTACTTGCTGACGTTTCATTTCTCCTAGTATCATGCTTGTTTTGTTATCGCTATAATATTGCTTATTGTTGATTTTGCATTACCTTCAATATGTTATTTGTTTATTTTAGATAAGTCAAACCATTCACATGGTTCTACCAAACAATTGAGATAATAGAGTCATGATGACTTACATGGTATCATATAGTTTATAGAGTCCGTGACCAAGTGGTCAGGATTTCAATCCTTGAACTCCTATTCCTCTGAATGTTGAATTTCAGAATAGAATAGGTGGGCTTGTGAGAACTGAGACTTCTAGAATAGGTAATTAATTACCAAGATGAGCTATAGACTATGATATTATGTCAGATTTTATCTTAAAATCAGTTGGAGTCAAACAAAGTTGTTCAACAGATATGTAAGCCACACTCAAATAATTGGGGCAAGCAATATGGGACTTCCCAACATGTTTCAGCTTCTGCAACCATGTGGTTTGGAGTTTGATTCTCACCACCCTCATTCTTCTATATAGAAGCCAAGTTTTAGGCTTTTAGCACAAGGTGTAGATTGGGTTCGTACATCCTACATGCTTTTAGTTGAAAGTGTTTTGGATGGGGTGTATTGGAGAGATATGAAATTGTAGTAAATAGTGAAGATAATTTTAGGATAGGTAAATATCACATTGATTGTTTATATATTTTTTCTTTTAAGAAAAGGAAAGTAGGAAATATCTATCTGTGATACGATATGAAAAATTGTTTATCTATCCTAAAATTACCTTTGATGTTTTATTATATAAATTATTCATGTGTGTACACACGACAGCTAAAGTTTTGGGGATTGTTGATTTTTGACAGTTTCCATCTTATGCATTTTTTTTCCCTCCAATTATTGTTAGGTTTCCAAAAGTTGAAAAAAGTATTTGACTTGTCTGTTGCTTTCAGGATGAATCTCTTTTGATATGGTTCTCAGGGAAGGAAGAGAAGCGCCTTAAACTAACTAATGTTTCTAGGATTATATCTGGACAACGCACAGTAAGTATTTCACAATGATAAGGAAATCATTGATATTGTTTTGCTGCTTTAGATTTTGCCAACAATGTCGTTTCTTATTTTTATAAATAATTGTTGTAAGGTAGTTGCAATATTCATATAATTAATAAAGCTTGCATTTTATGTATGTAGTATTGTTATCTCACAATTTGTTCATGGCCAATATATATATGAGATGTCATTCACTATCCATCTTCTACTAAGAAACTTGCAAGCTAGGTCTCTTGTTATTCTTAATCTTTTCCATTACATACCTGTTTATGGAAATTTTTGGATCTTGTTTCCCTTTAGGGGAAGCTTCCGATTTATTATGATTTACTGGCTACTGATGGTTAATTTATTGGGGTTGTGGACTTTCTGTCCTAATGATATCATTTACGTAGTTTCTTTCAGCAACTATTATGATGTTTCTTTCCAGGAATTTATATACATGCTGATGTATTTTTGTGCTGTCTTTTTTAATAATTTGTCATTTACGTAGAATACACTACACAGTCATGTTGTATTGATGAGCATGATCATGGGTTTCTTCAATAATCATAAATATATTCAGAGTTTATTCTTTAGTATGAGCATCTGCACTGAATTCATCAGAAGTGATAAGGTTCTCTTGTCTATCTCTGTTATGACTGATTAAACATGACCCTATTTTTTCAGCCAATCTTTCAAAGATATCCACGGCCTGAGAAGGAATACCAGTCGTTTTCTCTCATTTACAATGATAGATCGCTAGACTTGGTATAAATTTCTATATTCATCTCCCCTTCCCCCTCTTCTTGAAATTTGATCCATAGATGCAGCTTGGTAATAAGGTATTTGATTAACTTGGTATCAATTAATTTAATCAATATCTACCTACTGTCAACCACAAATTTGTAAAATGGGCGGTGGGCGGTGGCAGAAATGTGTGGTAGATTCATGATTAAGCTTGGATAAATTATTTATTTAGTTAAACTTATGTTGGTTAATCAAATATCACAAAATAAATAAGAACTTTTCCCAAGCTATATTATGGGTCATTTTAGGGGTTGTGCTTCGTCTGCTGCTTGATTGCATGAATATAATTTATGAGTATTAGTGGGGTATTTTGTTTCTAAAACTTTGTGTAATTTTTTGATCAATGCTTTTCTTCTAGATTTGTAAGGATAAAGATGAAGCTGAGGTTTGGTTCAGTGGATTGAAAGCATTAATTTCACGCAGTCATCACCGGAAGTGGAAACCTGAGTCAAGAAGTGATGGTATTCCATCTGAAACTAATAGTCCTCGAACATACACTAGAAGAAGTTCTCCCTTGAATTCTCCATTTGGTAGTAATGAAAGCTTGCCAAAGGTATTACTATATTATGTTTCCTTTATTTTCTCCCTGTTTGATTTCATTTCAGTTACAATGTTTGTTAAGAGGATTGTTTCATTTTCCACTTTCAGGACAGTGGGGATCATCTTCGCCTTCATAGCCCATATGAAAGCCCCCCAAAGAATGGTTTGGATAAGGCATTTTCTGATGTGATTTATTATCCTATTCCTCCAATGGGTTTCTTCCCTCCAGATTCTGTGAGTGGTTCACTCCACTCCGTGTCATCAGGAGGATCAGATAGCATGCATGGTCAAATGAAGACAATGCCTATGGATGCGTTTAGAGTTAGTCTATCAAGTGCAGTTAGCTCATCTAGCCAAGGTTCTGGTCATGATGACGGCGATGCCTTGGGGGATGTTTTCATTTGGGGGGAAGGCACAGGTGATGCTGTACTAGGTGGTGGGTCTCACCAAGTTGGGAGTGATTTTGGTGCGAAAACAGATTCTTTGTTGCCCAAAGCGTTGGAATCCGCTGTAGTTCTTGATGTACAGAATATTGCCTGTGGTGGGAGACATGCGGCCTTAGTTACCAAACAAGGTGAAATTTTTTCCTGGGGGGAAGAATCAGGAGGAAGGCTTGGGCATGGAGTTGATTCGGATGTTCCCCATCCAAAGCTTATTGAATCTCTAAGTAATACAAATATTGAACTTGTAGCTTGTGGGGAGTATCATACATGTGCTGTGACACTCTCTGGTGATCTTTATACATGGGGTGATGGCACTTACAATTATGGTCTTCTAGGGCATGGAAATCAGGTGAGCCACTGGGTCCCAAAAAGGGTAAATGGCCCTTTGGAGGGAATACATGTTTCATCTATTTCTTGTGGTCCATGGCACACTGCTGTTGTAACCTCTGCTGGGCAATTATTTACTTTTGGTGATGGGACATTTGGTGTTCTGGGTCATGGAGACAGAAAAAGTGTTTCCTTGCCTAGAGAAATAGAGTCCTTGAAGGGTCTTCGTACTGTTCAGGCTGCCTGTGGTGTTTGGCATACTGCTGCTGTTGTGGAGGTCATGGTTGGAAATTCAAGTTCCAGCAACTGCTCTTCAGGGAAGCTGTTTACATGGGGTGATGGAGACAAAGGTCGACTTGGGCATGGTGACAAGGAATCAAAACTTGTTCCAACCTGTGTTGTGGCTCTTGTTGAACCTAATTTTTGTCAAGTGTCATGTGGTCATAGTATGACTGTTGTACTTTCTCGATCAGGCCATGTCTATACAATGGGCAGTTGTGTCTATGGCCAGTTAGGAAATACTCAAGCGGATGGGAAGCTACCAACCCGTGTAGAAGGAAAGCTGTCAAAGAGTTTTGTGGAAGAGATAGCTTGTGGTGCATATCATGTAGCAGTTCTAACTTCAAGGACTGAGGTTTTCACGTGGGGGAAAGGTGCTAATGGTCGTTTAGGCCATGGGGATACTAACGACAGAAGCACCCCAACACTAGTAGAAGCTCTGAAAGACAAGCAAGTAAAAAGTATTGCTTGTGGTACAAATTTCACCGCAGCCATATGCCTGCATAAGTGGGTATGTGGTGTTGACCAGTCTATGTGTTCGGGCTGCCGCCTGCCATTCAATTTCAAAAGAAAACGCCACAATTGTTATAACTGTGGACTTGTTTTTTGTCATTCATGCAGTAGTAAGAAATCTGTCAAAGCTTCAATGGCACCAAACCCCAACAAACCTTATCGTGTCTGTGATAATTGTTTTAATAAAATAAGGAAAACAACCGAAACTGATTCTTCATCTCAGTCCTCTATGAGCAGAAGAGGAAGTGTTAATCAGGGGTCACTTGAGTTTATTGGTAAGGATGACAAATTGGATTCCAGATCTCATAATCAACTTGCCAGGTTTTCTTCAATAGAATCCTTGAAACAAGTGGACAGCAGATCTTCGAAGAAAAACAAAAAATTGGAATTTAACAGTAGCCGAGTCTCACCTGCTCCAAATGGTGGTTCACAGTGGGGAGCAATGAATATTTCAAAATCTTTTAATCCTGTTTTTGGATCATCGAAGAAGTTTTTTTCAGCTTCTGTTCCTGGATCTAGGATTGTTTCCCGGGCAACATCGCCAATATCTAGGCGACCTAGTCCACCTCGTTCAACTACTCCAACCCCAACAGTAGGGGGACTTTCATCCCCAAAGATAGTTGTGGATGATGCTAAGAGAACCAATGATAACCTCAGTCAGGAGGTTATTAAATTAAGATCGCAGGTATTTTATCTTATGCTTTCGTTGGTGATAGTATTCCCTTAAATATTATTTTAGTAGAATCTTAATGTAAGAAACCTCACATGTCATTTAGTCTCTGTTGTATTCAAACTAGGTCTTTCTTTTTCATGATATTTGTTATTTTAATGTGGATTGTGTCTGAATAAATGACTCCAGCTACCACGGGGAGAAAGAAAAATAAGCAAGAAAGGAGTTTATACCAATTGCTATAATCCTTTGATTGTTTCTAGCTAAATGCATGTTTAATTGGAAGTAGCCACATTATTTGCTGTGTTATATTATCTGCTAATGGTTGAGTTGGATGTTAATTCACGAGCCAGAAAATATAAAATCTGAGTCTATATGCAGATGTAACAGTCATGTAAAGTTTAATTTTTAATTATCATTACATCAGATCATGTGCATGCAACTGTTTCAGAGAGGGTGGTGATAGCTGAGCTATCTCATCAACTGTACAAGATGCAGTTGGCTATAAGTTCATTAAGTTGGGCTCATGAACTCATGAGCCGAGTCTGAGTTGAAAATTGAAAATTTGACTTTCTCTAGTCAATGAGCTGAACTTGAACTTTTATTTGGCTCTGATAGAGGTCCATCAGTATTAGGCCAAGGCGACGGACCTTGGATGTAGAAGAAATGAAATAGGAAGAACAAAATTAAATAGACTAGGCCAGGACAGGACACAGGGCCTGTCTGGAGGAAACTTCTCCTTAAAAAATTTTACAACAGAAAAATAAGAAGGGAAAATGAGTTAACAATTAGCTTATGGAGAAGCTAAAATTAGCTTATACATGAATTAAGCGTAAACTAATTTTAAATTATGGGGAAGTTAGTTTCATTTTCCTTATTTTTCTCTTCTAAAGGTGTTTACGAAACTACGAAGAAGTTTCTGAAAAACAGGCCCATAATTTGGACTGTTCTGTTTCTGTTTTGGTTGGGATGCACTGATAGTGGAGAGGTAGTTGTATAGGAGGAGCAAGACAGGAGGGCTATTTTTCTCTCTGTTGTTCCATTCGGATTTGGCAATAGCTCTGTAGGGAGTTAACCATCTCATTTATACCCCAGAAGATGTTTAAGTCACTTTCATTTGGAAGAAGAGTTTACTTCTGTTCATTTATTTTCCAAACCACAAGAAGATGAAATTTCCTATTCATTTATTTGTAGTGAGCCTGATGAATTTTTGTCTCCATTCAGGTGGAAAACCTGACTCGAAAAGCCCAGCTTCAAGAAGTGGAGTTGGAAAGAACAACTAAACAGTTAAAAGAAGCAATAGCAATTGCAAGTGAAGAAACTGCCAAATGCAAAGCAGCAAAGGAAGTGATCAAGTCACTTACTGCCCAGGTAGAAACTCTATCCCTCGAGCCACTTTTAACAACTATATTGTCACAACAGCTTCAAGCTCTCACATACTCACAGAGCAAAATACGGAGGACCCAAAAATATTCATTTTCATATTGGATTTGCACACAGATAAAGGATTGGTAACATTTATTTTTGTTTTTTCGTTTAAAATGTGCTAACTATATCTACAGAAACCTTATTCAAGTGCATTCTATCCATAGTGATGCTTTCTTTAGTTATTTTGTTATGATGACCTGGTCTAACTGAGCAGGATGAGGCTAGTAGATGAAAAAATAAGCCATTGCCGCCATAAATGTGATTTGTTGTCTTGTCTGCAATAGAGCCTTATTCGAGGCAAGTAGTTATGAGCCTTGGTCTATAAATTATGACTGGCTTTTGTTTATCATAAATAATATCGAGAAAATTTGCATTCAAACATAAATCTTTCTCGGAGACCAAGTAGTGTACATATTAAATAGAGGACCAGCCTCTGGAAAACATCCCTAAACGACTACAAGAATGAGGAAAATCTCACACAACAGAAGCTATGCGTTGATTTTACATAACTTTACCAAAAATTTATTATCCTAATAAAACTCAGGAAAGCACGAATAATTTACAGTTGGGCTCAATTCAGCTAAAAGCTAAACTGGTGGATTTTAAATTGCAAATTTAATTTATGCCGTGTGTATATATACTGGATGTATCACAACTGGTCTCGCTAATCTTACATGTCTTTGTTTCTTGCACTGAATAGTTGAAGGATATGGCCGAGAGGTTGCCTGTAGGAGTGTCTAGGACTGTCAGATCACCACCCTCTCTTGCTTCCTTTGGCTCCATTCCTGGTTCCAATGACCTTAACAATGCTTCCTTTGATCGATTGAATATTCAAGCAACAAGCCCAGAATCAGACTCAACTGGATCCAATAACCAGTTACTTTCAAATGGATCAAGCACCATCATCAACAGGACTGCAGGTCACATTAAACACAGTCAGTCAGATGCTACTAGCACAGGTCACAACAAACATGGTCAATTAGATGCAAGTAGTAGAAATGGGAGCAAAACAAAGGATAATGAGACTGAATGGGTTAAGCAAGATGAACCTGGTGTATATATTACTCTCACCTCCCTACCAGGAGGTGTAATAGATCTTAAAAGAGTTCGCTTCAGGTATAGAATGTTCTATAATATTTGCATTTATTTTTTGGTCTACATACAAAACACTTTACCTCCAAATTTGGTAATGTTGAGTAGGGGAATGCTAGGAATGCACTTTCAATGCCTCTTTTCCATCACATTCTCTATTTGTAGTTGGAATTCATGTGGGTCTCACCACTGTAGAAATAGAACTACTACATGAATGTGCGTAATTAATTGTCATCTCATGTTATAGGGTGTAAGCTTTGACAGACAGTTTCCTAACTATTCAGATAACTCTTGCATTTCAAATGTTAGCCATATCATATATAACCTGGGTTTAACCTTGCAATGGTAAATGCAGTCGGAAACGGTTTAGTGAGAAACAAGCAGAACAATGGTGGGCGGAGAATCGTGGAAGAGTATATGAGCAGTACAACGTGCGCACGATTGACAAATCGACAATAGGTGTTGGGAGTGAGGACCTGCCTCATTCATGATAAAGCAAGAATACGCCATTAATTACATACATCTGGCTGCGATCCAATATAAAGCATCATTAGGATAGGGATTTGATTGTGGTTTTGAAATTCCACGTCTTTAATTTTTTTCTTTTCTAATTTGATTACACTTTCCATTTTTTTCCGTATATGTAGCTTATCAGGGGGTTGAGGGTGAGAAATGTAAATTCGTAGTAGCTTGTTGGCTCTTGTTTAACGTAGCTACAATGTAAATTTCATAAATTTTTCTTACACCAGTTATATAATACCTTCAGCCATG
>Ga0209389_1004983_pt1 | contig 11209 bp, 5 predicted proteins | sample CowpearedBW_FD_187526 | JGI IMG/M metagenome (GOLD analysis project Ga0209389, IMG submission 187526) | Root nodule microbial communities of legume samples collected from California, USA - Cow pea red BW (SPAdes) (version 2) | ecosystem: Host-associated > Plants > Roots > Nodule | place: USA... | reverse complement strand
TACCCATTATGTTTACGGAACTCGTGCTTAATGAGTTCTATTGTGGGCTATTTTCGATTATTGAATGCATTCCTTGCTTAAGGGTATTTTGAAACTCGGTTAATCTTTGTTTAATTGGTTAAATTCGAGTGGATTGACAATAAACCCTAACAACATAATTTGATTTGAACTTGGGATAAGTTTCATTTGAATCAGAGAATCAGTTCTTTTAATTATGTTGGGGTAATTAAATCTATTTCAAAACTCCAATTTTAAATTTGAATATGAATCTGCCAAACTAACCCCTACCCTTTTGTTGAATCTGGAACCTTAGAATGATAATATTGGTTTTTTGGGACGACTTTGGGTCCATTACCAAGTACTACATTTAAATTGTTTAATTTTGTTAGGTACAACCAAGATCAGGAAGATAGAGAATGACCAAGACATTCTAGAAACATATAGAATTAGAGGACCACATGAATTGGTCAAGAATCCACCTTGAAGGATTTTAGAAACATCTAAAACAAAGACCATTTGTCTTGGCCAAGAAGCCACTCTAGGAGACCATTTTTGTTGCACCATTTTAACCTACCTTATAGAATGTAGGGTTTACTATTTTTACTATGCAATCCTTTAGAACTAATGTGTTTTTTTCTTAAAGACCCCTAAACACTTCTATATAAGGGATACTCTACTACCTGTAAAAGGGTTTATCAATTTGGAATTTATTATACACCTTTGTGTTCAAACTTTGTGAGAGGATCCTCCTTTTGGGGTGAGACTTTTAAGCCTTATCTTGAGCTAGACTCAAGTGGTGGCACACTACCACTAAACTTCAAGGTTCCATGGCTTTTGCATAGCCTTGTAGTGGCATGCTCTCCTTACATTTCTATTCATTGCCTTTCAATTATTATTCTTTGTTTCTTCTCTATTTCAATTCGATTTTTACATCAATTCGTCTCTATGCTTTGCTTCACAAATCAATCCATTTCTCTTCTTCTCTAGAGTCTTTTGAAGTGAACTTTCACATCTAGATAGCTTGCTATTTTAATGTCAAGTGGGAATTATCACTAAACTTCTTTAATCAACTTTCTCCTTATTCATAATATTAAAAGGAACCAACTTAATCCTTCATTTGAACCCGAAAAATTCTTTGACATTCACTACAAGAAAAAATGTGTTTTAGCCACTAACGAAATCAGTTGCTAAATGGGTAAATTTGGTTGCAAACACCTTCAGTTATCGAATTAGCCAGCAAAATTAAATAGTGATGAAAACCCTGATTAAAAAATGGCTAGCAATCGATTTATGAATTGGTGGCTAAATAGCCACCAAAATTGTGGTCGCTAATTAGTTACTAAAAATTTGGTCATCTTGAAGTATTCAGTGGCTAATAGGAACAAATTTTAATTTAATAAAATCATTTTCGGTTGCTAAATCGATCGCAAATAGGTACATTTTTTTAATTTAATTCGAATAATAGCGGTGGCTAAATCGGTGACTAAAGCGGTGGCTTGAACGGTTACTAAATCGATGGCTAAATTGGTAGCTAAAGTGGTGGCTAAAACAGTGGCTAAATCGGTGGCTAAATCAGTGGCTAAAATAGTGACTAAATCAATGGTTGAAATGTTGGCTAAACCGATTGCTAAATCAACCTACTTAACTACATATTTAATTATACTAAATAACAATAAACTCCAATATATAAGGTAGTAAAAAGTTGTGTAATACATGATCCAACATAAAATTAAAATGAAATTAGTTGTAAATACATATGCAAGTTTTAAAGTTATAATTAAACATATGTAATGTTCATGTGGACTACCATCACTAGAACGGTCTACTACATCATCTCTATTGCTAAGAGGATCAGAAGGGTTGACATAAGATTGTTCAACTTAATGTCCTGTAAAACAAGTTTCATATGCTTTTCTTGTTAGTGTATGTGTTCATTCTATTGCTCATTATCTTGCATCAACTATGCCATCTTTTCTTTAAATGTCTTGTCTTTGACTTTCAATTCACTATTTAATTTCTGAATTGTTTCACGCATTTCTTCTATTTGATGAACCATTAGAGCTCTTGAACTGCAGGAATTGGGGGTCCTTCACTAATAGAACATGTAGACTAGATGGTTGTTGGATAAATGGAAGAAATGGGAGAGTTGGTATTAAGTGAAGCTCTCTCACCAATATGAACACCATAACCACCACGATTAGGTGGTAGATGACAACCACAATTAGGTGGTAGACAACCACCACCTCTACCCCTTGGTGTCATCTATAAGTAAAAATAATTGCATTATTGCATATATATCATTGGATATATTAATTAAATAAGAATAATCAATTTAAAAAAAAAAATCTGAGCTAATTAGAGAAAAAGACTAAAATCTGATTGTGTTTTCTACAACTAAATGTGTTAGTTATTTGACCTCTCCTTCACTACAATAATTAGAAATCACAATTATATTAATGTAACAGAATACAATTTAAATTAAGCTTAGATTTTATCACTTTTACTTGATATAATGTCAACTTAGATTGTCAATCATGAAATAGGTATGATTCTTTTTGCTTTTGGAAAAGAAATAGATGGATTCATGATCAGCCTCATATGTGACACCTCATTACACTAGAAACACGCTTGAGAAAGTTGGTGTGTAGCCATTTTGCTTAGGCAGACCATGCCGTATGTTGCTTTGGACCAATTTCATCGTTTTTTCAGCACACACACACACACAACATACACACCACTTATGATAACTAATCAACCATAGTTTCCACCTTCATGCCTATACCTTTAACTAGTATTAATTCTTCCACATTCTCAGTTCAATCATTCACTATTTTCATGCTTCTATAAATATCTACTAATCAACTTCATGCATATCCCTTTAACTAGTATTAATTCTTCCACATGTTTAGTTCAATCATTCACTGTTTTCATGCTTCTATTGATATCTAATAACCCACTACAGTTCTATGCATTGTAAGTTAGACAACTTCACATGCATAACCATGTTTTGCTCGTAGTACATGTTAAAGCTTTGATTGATTAATCCATTTGACTTGAACAAAATTAGTTGTGTTATAAGACTGAACACTTATTAGTTATTAATTATAAGGAAACAAAAGCAAATATGAACAAAAAAGAGGTTGTATGATTCCTGATGAGTGCGTATTTTTGCCTTCATTTAATGTTTAATTATGGGTGTTTAATTGAATTTATGTGCTTAAAGATTGATTTAATTAGGATTTCCTATAATTGGGTTTATTGAGCATGAGATACAAAAACATGTTAAAAATAGCTTTTTAGTTGCATAAATGTTCGTTGGATATTTTGAGGTGTGTCAGTGCAGCTGCAACTAAGTTGAGCTCATGGAGGTGTGAAAATAAATTGATTAAAGCTTCATGACACCTTAAAGATAAATCCAAGAATAAGAAATTATAAAAAGCACAAAAATCCAAGCCAAGCATTGCATGAAGACAGCAAGAAAAGCTTGAAAAAGTGAAGAAGTTTGGTTAAACCAAGAAGAGAGGAACACAAAAATTGGACCTTGCGGTTTTCTTTATCTTTATGATAGAAGATAATTTGGGAAAAATATATCTTTAGATATTTTATTTGATATTTTTAAATAAGTCCATCAATTAGACTAGGTGGGAACCCTATTTTGTGGAAGGTGAGATATATTGTTAGTTTTTGACTTGATAAAACTCACAATTGTACGTTATCAAAGTGCAATAAAGTATCTTATAGATTATACATTGTAATTTGTATGCATGAAGGACCATGCATTATAGTTAATTCTATTCTTTAAAAATATTATTTTTTCTATTTAATTGTCTAAAAGGTTTTGATCTTACAATCATATTAACATAAAGCAATAAAATTTAAATTAAGCATGGATAAGATAAAATGTCGACTCCTATTGTAGGTGCACAACTCCTATATACAAGTTGATCTTATCACTTTGTCTGCCAATCTAATTCCAACCTAATTATGAAATGAGAATTATGAAAATATGGTAGTGAAAGAAATAGAATGGAGTTAGCTTTTCAATCTTGAAAGATATAATATAAACAAATATTTTAAATGGAACAAACAACAATTAAAAATAAAGAAACTAAAACTTTGGATTTCATATGGGAAAAAACTTCAGTTTTTGTTTTTTTACTAGATTTCTGTTGAAGTGAGAATGTTTGTTGATGTGTAGGTTCTGTTTATTCAAAAATATAATGGAGGCATGACTTTTGAATCATTATGAGTTACTTCCTATTATTGGGTCTAAGATGAGGATTAAAATACAATACCATTTGGATAAACTATGCTGGAAGATATAATTTAAAGCAGGCTTCAAATAAAACAAAGGGAAATCTAAAATGGAATGAAAGTGTTCCTAAATGAGTGGTAGGTGTTGTTTCTGGTCTATGCAAATGGGACTTGACATAAGGACAAGATGATGTGTGTGAAGGAGTGGATCCTGGGTTGTAACAGGTGCAAAATGATCACTAAATAATGGAAAATGGTAGCATAATTGTTGACCAAATTCACATCAAAGTGACTTAAATCAATGTAGTGAAAATGTGACTACAAAGTCATTGGAATGCATATGCAGAACTGGTATGATTTAATGTATATATGGATTGGAATTGGTAGTAGTTTAGGACAAACCTAAAACAGAACCATGGTTGGTCATTGATGTTGTATATGTCCTTTTAAATTCAAATTAATTTTTTTCCTGGGGAAAGACTTCAGTTCCTTAACCTTGTTTTTGAAGATTATAGAAGTCAGATATGTGCTTGTTGATCTATGCTTTGTTCTTAACCTTTCAGATATACATATATGTTAGTGTTTCTATGTAGTGCTTTCCTTTAATACATGTTTTTCATGTAATGATGCTTGTTTTTGCTGTAGAATTTAAAAGTGGGGTTTTAATGCTTTATTGATTCATATAACCGAAAGTCACTAATATAGTCTGTTGAGAGGCAAGATAATTTTCTTTGCATACCTTTAAGAGGTCGATGAACTTATAGCTTGCTTTTGAATGACATGATTTTTGACGACTTTGATTTGGTCACTATGTTGGATCTTTTTGTCCTCTATATTTCAATTTTGTCTTATTACTATGGGTTTTAATGATACAAAGGGATCAAACAGTCAAACAACCACTAGGGACTTGCACGATAGCTAAGAATTCAGGTTGGTTCATCCATTTCCTCAGTTTTGACTTTGAGTTAAATCCTAAATCATCAGGACACCAATCCAAGGCAATTGCACCTCTTATCTTTTGCTCCACCACCACTGGATCAACTAGCACCAAGACTTTTAATTGCATTTTGTAACCGTTAGACTTTATTTCATGGAAAATAACCTTTGGTGTGTAATTCATATGAAGAAAAAAGTAGTTGTGTGGACTATGTAACACCCTAATTTTGGGATGTCATAGAACGTTAAAATTTTTTGCGTTTAGCAGAAAAAGAATTAAGATTGAAAATGTACTAATAAAAACTTTTAATTTAATTTAAATTACATAGTTCAAACTAATAAAAACTTTTAATTGAAAATTACATAATTTTTAGTATCTGATTTCAAAAAACTAAATATTATAAAAACTCCCGAGTCCACCCTAACCTCTCATCCATCTACTCCATGCCAAGATTATCTGCAATATCATCTGCTCCTGTATAACACACATGTTATACGATCATCGCACATACAACAAACACATAAACAAACAAATAGGGGCAAGTTAACCATAAACAATGATATATAAAAGAATTTCGTAAACAAAACATGACGAATAATACTCAACATCACATTTAAATAACACTTAAGCATCATGATCATAATCAATCTTTGGTTTGAACACACAAACCCCAAAATCCAATCAATCATACCAAACCAAACATAACATCACATTCATCTAAAATCTTCAAACATAGTGATCATAATCAAACTTTGGTTTTCCGTGGCCTCTCACCCCAAAACAACATCTAGTTTCCTAGAACAGATGGTTCGATGTGTCCCACTATCGTAGTCAGACTATCTCCCTTATTCCTCAAGGAATTATGAGTAAAAACGTCGATGCATCGCACATCGGACACTATACTTGCAACGAGCCAAAATAAGGTGAAACATTTTTCCCCTCCACACTACTTCACATAGGCGAGAGGGTACAACACTCGAACCAATCCTCTACCACTGCTTCACACAGGCGAAGAAGACCCCTTTCCACTACTTCACACAGGCAAAAAAGTCTTCACTGGGTTCCTAGGTACGAAAAACCACACACAACATTTAATTCCACCAAAAGCTTTCAAGCCAGGCAAAACACTCCCAACATACATCACATGAGATTCCATATTGCCAAAAAAATACACACCACTACATCATGCATGGAATTAAAGTTTCATAACATAAATCCATCAACTTATCAAATAATACATTCGTACACCGAATCGAACGAGTGACATTCATTCAACCATAACATAACATCACACTCAAGTAATTATTCTCAAACCACCACTTAAATTTCATACCATGCAACCCATGAAAACCAAGAGGGACCACCAATCTCATAATAGCCCACCAACACATTAACACATACAATAATTAGTATCACCAAATGAAAAACACCAACAACAAAATATGAGAAATTAAAGAGAACCAAAAAAATGAGAAATTAAAGAGAAAAAAAAATTTAAAGAATGAAAGAAAAATAAACCAAACATCCAACATCCTCACTTAATCTCTCTATCCCTACCTACCTGCATGCATACGGTCCCATCTCAAAATAAACGTATACACATCTATGCCTATACTTGAAATAGCATAGAAAGAGGAAGAAAGAGAAAAACTATGACATGATTCATTTAAACGCATGGAACAAAAGGCTGCACTCACGCACACATGCACCAACCTAACCTTCTAAAAACATGAGAAACCTATATAATAAACATATTGTACCCCTACGTACAATAAATGCATGAACCCATTTTCTCTATGTACAACATGAACTTAATATGTGGAATAAATCCCTATGCATGGCTGCCAAATTGAGAGAGAAAAAAAAAGAACTGTGATTGTCATACAAAGAAATGCACCTTGCAACGTGTGAAAATCCATGGAGAAGAATTGCACCTTAAAGCAATAAGTGAACCAAAAGAAAAGGAACCCGCAAAGTGTGTTAGGCTAAGGAAACCAGTTTTGAAACTAAAGAAAAATACCCACACATGCTTTTCAAAGTTTCAAACCTCACATGCAAGTCAATCCATACTACAAACTACAACCCAAAACGAAAGAGAAATTGCATTTGGAACCATGACCTTCCACCATTCAAACCAATGTGATGAGAGAGAAATGAAACAAGATAAAGAAAACCACTACAGCATGGAGAGGAATATGAAAAAGAAAGGAATTATCATTGGTTGAACTACTTTTACGTGAAGACCATGGGTCTTCCATGATGCACCAAACAAAGTATATAATAGGTTAGAAAAACACGAATCTGCACCTAAAACAAACCATGTAAACCACAAGACCAAAGAAATAAGTTATCTGCCATACAAATGAATCCAAAAACTAACAAAATTGTAGAGAACAAGGAAAAACGAAAGTAAAGTGTAGCTTCCCCTCTACCTGAAACCCTCTAGCTAGCATCCTTGTTTTCTGTTCTTCTTTCTCAAATTTGATGCTATATTTTGTGGGTCCCACTTCTTAAAGGAGAAAAATTGCATTTAAAACCAACACATAAAGCAAAATTCAGCCAACCAGGTTCGAACACAGTCACGTACGCACAAAACGAGTACAATCAAACACCACGTTGTATGCTTTCTCATATTATAATACGCACCACTGAATTTTAAACGCATAAGCTGCACATGCTTTACATACAGATTTTTTCCATAGAAAAAATCAATTTTTTATGTAATGTTAGGATTTTGGAAAAAAATTTTGTAATCCATTTAAGTTGTTTTGTAATTCGAACTTGGAACACTTAAGTTGTGCATTATGGATTTGGTTTTGGCATGATAAATATTTTTTTTAATTTTCTCGCATTTTCGGAATAATATCAGGCACTTGAATTTAATTTCAATTATAATTTTCTTTTTTTAGTAATATTTGACTAGGATATTACACATTTCGCATTGGTCTCAAGAACAATCAAGTATGCATCTAGAGAGTAACACAAAATTGCCTAAATCAAAATTTTATCAAATTTATGTCAATATCACCTTATAGCGAATTATGAAAAATAATTTTTTTGAACTGTCTAATAAGACAATTCAAGATTTAATACAAACGATTAACAATTTAATCCTTTGTACTAAATCTGAAATAGGAACTAAGGTTCGCTATGTGTTATGAACTAAAACTATAATAATCTTCATATATAAAATAACAATGCAACAATAATATTAAAAAACTAAATAAAATTATAATTATTTCAATGTAACATTTAATAATGAATATAAATTTCATTTCAAAATTTTCAAATATCATGAAATTTCAAACAAAAAGAAACATGCCAAAAAAACTAATATACAAATACATGAATAAAAGCATAAGTGCAAACAGAACGAAATGAAAAAACTAACCTCTTGTAGCAAAAACAAAGACGTAGTTGGAGTAGGGTGACCTTATAAGGTCGCCGACGCCAGCCAACAAAAACTTGGATGATGGAATGGAGATGAAAATGCAAAATTTACAAGAAATAGAGACGAAAACGAAAACCAATAAGTTCAAAATGCTTAAATTAATGATGGAAAATGAAGCCAAACTCACCTACGGCGGTCGTTGTCGCTGGCGAGGATGAAAGAGAAGGTCACGGGAAGGAGCAGTGGACGCTTTTTGGTTCGCGGGGATTACTTAAAATCCATTTTGACGTTGGGGCTGCCCTAGGTCGACGTTGAGTGACGTCGGGGCTACCATGGGCCGACATTGAGTGACATCGGGGCTTCTCTAGGCCAACGTCCTTTGTACAATAACATAAGGGCTTTTATGAGCTAACATTAAGTGACATTGAGGCTTCCCTAGGCCGAGGCAAAAATTGTTAATTTATTTACGAAAACACCATCGGTCATTTTCTTACCTTGGGCTTCTTTTGGGCAGACGTTAAATGGATGACATTATAAACTATTTTTGTGTTAGTGATGTGTCATCTTCTTTTGTAAGAAAACAACGTATGATATTTGATGCATGATGCAGATCAATCAAGTAAGTGTTGTTAACTCTTTTTCCTATTAACGCAATACTACCACATGCATCAAAGATAAAATAATGACTAGGTTCAAACACTACTTTATATCCCTTATCAAAAAGTTGGCTTATAATTATTAGATTATGCTTTAATCCTTCAACTAGGAGCACATTTTTGACGTTGAATAAGGATCCATAGCTCATGAATCTAATGCCAAGTATTTTTCCTTTGTTGTTATCTCCAAAAGTCACAAATCCTTCACCCTTCAAGCTCAACATTGCAAATTTTGTCTCATCACCTGTCATGTGCCTTGGACACCCACAATCTAGGTATCACAAATCTTTCTTGTGACTCTTTATGACCTATGAAACAATTTTACATTACATGGTACCCTTGATAGGTTACGCCCAACATGGTTAATCATTTCTTAGTCTTTTTGAGATCCATTTCAAATATCCCTTAGGTACACAATATTTTCTTACTTTTCAATTCTTAGAAATATGACATTTTCTCATACAATAATTGGAAACAGTTCATTTGGCTTGCTAGTGGAAAAGAAATTACCAAACTTCTTGACAATCTTTTCACTAAAAAATTTGTAACCAATTCCAACCTTTCCAAAAACACAATTTTGAGAGCCAAGAACGACTTCTAAATTTGTTTTTCCTCTTGTGAATCTTGTACAGGTTTTTATAAGGTATTTGACTTTGTTTTATAAAACAATGCAATTTTCATAAGGTTTTGAAATCAACTGATTTTCATTACAACCGAGTTTGAAAATTGTTTAAGTAGACATTTGATCTCTACACCCGACACATATTAATGTCAATTTTAAGCACACGTGACCATTAACAAAATTGAAACAAGGGTTCAATTACCTTAAATAGTAATACAGTTCAAACAAAATTAATAATGTTAAATTTAAATTAACAAATTCCTTTCCTGTACTAAGGGAGAGTAAGTCCTTTTAATATTGAATATTTGATAATATTATGTTTCCTTTACTGTGATTTTTATATTTAAAAAAAATAATTAATTGATATTGAAATAGTAAGCAGCGGATAAAAGCAAGGGTATAAGTATCCCTCTCTTGTACTAGTGGAGAATAAGTCCTTTTAATATTGAATATTGGATAATATTATGTTTCCTTTGTTGTGATTTTTATATTTTTATAAAAATAATTAATTGATATTGAAATAATAAGGAGTGGATAAGAGGAAGGGTACAAGTATACTTATTACTTGTTGGGGATATGAATGAGACAAAAATTTTATACTCGTTGGATATAGGGATGAGGATAAAATTCGCGGCCGATAGTTGGTACTTGTGGATGTCTATTACCTACGGATAGTGGATAGTAGGTATTCTAATACCTGTTTATAGATGGGTCGGGTGCAGATATCGTACTACCTGTACCAGTGGGTATCCATAGAATTAAAATTAAAATTTTATTTCTATTTTGTTCAGTTAAATTTAATGAAAATTAAAATTTAATTTATCTCTTATTAGATTAATTTAATTAAAATTAAAATTTAATTAATATTATTTTTATATTTCCTTCGTAATTTTAACTTAACATGAATGAGTTAACCATGGGAACTACCTCACTTTGATATCCCTGTATATACATGTGAGAGATCAAGATAGATCAAGAGGTAGATTGGAAATCGTGACTGCCTTCTTTAGAAGATGGATATGGTCAGAGCATGTTTTTACATTAAATTTTCTACCTTTTGTTTTTGTGTATATGATTCTACGTTTTCTTATTATGTGGAACTAGTACTAGACTACTGTTATTTAAATATTTATAAATAAGGACGCTGAGTAACAGAAAAGTTGACGTGAGAGTCATCTATCAACTTAAATACTTCTGGTAAGCATTTAATAGCACTGGTTTCAACCACACAACAATTCAGCAATGAAAATTATTATTTGTACGATGAAATTAATTTCAAAATATCATTAATAGATCTCAATCTCAGCCAGTCATAATAAAAAGGCAGGGTCTTATAATTGAAGAAGAGA
>Ga0209389_1004972_pt1 | contig 11218 bp, 7 predicted proteins | sample CowpearedBW_FD_187526 | JGI IMG/M metagenome (GOLD analysis project Ga0209389, IMG submission 187526) | Root nodule microbial communities of legume samples collected from California, USA - Cow pea red BW (SPAdes) (version 2) | ecosystem: Host-associated > Plants > Roots > Nodule | place: USA... | reverse complement strand
TTTCCCATGCTTTGATTGTTGATTTGAACCATTTGTCATCCTTCTGCGTCTTTATAATTCTACAGGGTTAGAAATATACAAATATACTCTTGTTTTTCTCTGGTCTTTGTATGATCTATGTTATCGTGCGTCTTCTCTTTTTTCGTCTGTTTGTCTGAAGTTTCTGGAAACTTGTTCACACGATTTTCGGTCTATGATTTTTGAAAGCTTCATCAGGTAATTTCTTCGTATTGGAAGTGAGATTTCATATTTAAGTCACCATTGATATCAATTTTTCTTTATCGCGGTGCATTCCTTTTGAATTTAAGCAGAGTAACTTATCAGGAGGAATTGTTTTTCATACATGTTTTGACTTGAGTAACTACGTTTAGTGTTAGCAAACACTTATTAATTGAGTCTTTGACTTCTTATTCACTGGAATCATAGAATTTGATTTATCATAAATTGTAACCAATTTAAAAGCGCAGTATCCCTGACTCAACTTGATACATGAAGAGAAAATGTGTGAGACCAAGGTTCATGTACCAAATATCTCATTCAGATGAACATTTTTATACAGTTGCTCAAGTAAGATAACAAAAACCTTGAGAGAGAACATGTTCAAGATAATAAACTGATACAAAAATGTGTCAAAATTAGTATACATCTAATTCAGTTTCATCTTCATAGTATTAAGACGGTTCAAGTATGATACCGGGATCACAAACCGTTTCATTTTCTCTCCCACATAGACTGCAAGGCAGCCCTTTGGCACACATGCAAGACTTTTGAAGATCCTTGTATTGCAGCCAGGGTTGCCTTTCTGATACCATGTAACCGAAAACCCATGTTGATGTATTGACACTTTGGGAGAGAAAGTTGAGAAAGATAGTTGTAATATAATAAGATGCTACTTTTTGTGTTCCAATGCTGTTGGTTGTGACTGATTTTTTGTTGCCCTAAATGCTTGCAGCCATCGATATACATATATAGAGAGATGAAAAGTTTGTAAGAATAGTTTGATACTTGAATGATTGAGGGGAAAATGCTGTGAATCATGGGACCAATATGACATGTTATAGAAGATAGCACAAGTTCCATCTTTCAAACAGAATCCAATTGAAATAAAGTATATGTATGATCTCTCACTATTGTTGCCATATAATTCATCACCCAAAATGTATCATCCAGCTGTGCTTCAACATCAATCCACGTGAACAAAACATGGCTAAAGCATGTTTGAGAAAAATATGGAATATGGATTAATGCATAAATAGACCTTAGGTTAGTTGCATGTTGAGGCTTTATGTCGGCTATTTGTCTGATAAGGTGGGGTTACACGCTTGTATTCTACTTTATGCTTAATATACCGAAGACAGTACCACATGATATTTTGCAAGTACACACTCCTGGCTTTGCACTCACTTTTTCTACATTTTCTGGAGAATCTTATACTACCCTTTTGCCTTCTCTAACTTGTAACAGTTTTCTGGAGACACTAACATTTATTTTTTCATCCCAAAAAAGATGGTAATATCTTAAAATAGTTCAAGGTTTGAAGAATATTAAAATAGTGGAGAAGTCGTCACTGCCTTATCCTGTTGTAGCCGCAAAACCAACTAACATCGTCATGCTAAGATTGTGTCGCTGCTTGACTAACATATATGAAGATTGACTAACTTATAACTTCAATGAGTTTTTCTCTGTATTGCATCGATGATGTTTTCTAAAACTTATCTTCTTTTCCTCTCTCTTACAATGTAATTATTATTTTTATTGAACTTAATTATAAAATGTAGAGATGATAGCAGAACTTAAATCTGAGACATTATGAATTATTTGGTTAGAGACAACTACCTAATCTCTTATTCGACAACTCTGTAGATCAGAATTAGATCAGAATGCCAGATGAAGAAAATATGCAAGAAAACTCTTCATGTATAAAAATTTGCATAACATTTTCTGTACCGCCCCACGTAATGGGAAAAAAAATGGAGACAGTATTTTCAAAGCAAGAAAGTATGCTACAAAAATTGTGTCTATACATTTACATCAATCTAATCTTCATGGATTAGCAACTCATCAAGCGAGAAGTGATATCCAAGAACAGATCTTCTCTGCAATGAAACGTTAAACCACCCATTGGGTGATCATACCCAAATTCTTCCACCACTTGGCTCAACAAGTCTTGAAATGATGATTGGTTCAAGTATGATACTGGAATTACAAACCGCTTCATTTTCTCTCCAACATACACTGCAAGGTAGTCCTTTGCCACATCCGCACCCTTGGAAGATGCTTGGTTTGTAGTAAATGATGCATTTCTCATACCAGGTAAACGAAAACCCATTGTTGTAAGTATTGAGACTTGGGAATAATGGAAAAAGATTTTGTGAGATGCAAGCTTTGAACTTCAAATGCTTTGGGAAGTGAATGATTTTTGTTGTGCTTAATGCTTGCAGGCTTGAATATATATAAAGATGAAAGAATTCTTTGAAATTGTTGTCTACATAAATAATTGAAGGGGAAAGCTATCAGATAGGAATCATGGGACCAATAGAGAGACAGGGGCATATGGTGTTGCCTTGTAGGACTTTCTCAAGGATGAATGTAAGATGTCATAGTGGATAGTACGAGTCCCACCTTCTAAAGTGAGTTCAGTTCAAATAAAAGTGACGTATGATCTAAACCTCTAAAATATAATGGTGTCAGATCTCCTCCTATCCGTAGCCTTATATTCAATAGTCAGAAATTGCATTCCATCTATAACATACTTGAACATTAGATGTATTGTTACCAATTTTTGATTAATGACAACAAAATCAGTTGAGAAGTATTTTTGTTAATCGATTACAATGTTCACTACTCTCTGAAATTAGAACCGTAGATAGAAGTAGAAGGTTCTTGCCTGAAAAATAGGGTTTATTGTTCTTTTTAATCCACAGCACGACATTCTGTCAGAAAATGTGATTTTACTATATATATATATATATATTATGTTCTGTTTGTTAAGTTTTTTCAGGTTGATATTAATTATAAACCTTGTTTTGTGGGAAAGTTAGTTGTATTATTAATGGTTAGGTAAGAATGAATGGTAGCGTTTATTCCATGCTGATTTACATCTCTCTTGTTAATTAGAGAGAAACCCTTTTGTAGCATATAAGCTACTGCACTCTAGAATATTGTAAGTAGGCTCTTTATCTCCCCTCCATAAGTGTATCTTATCTTCACAACCAAAGTTCTCTTCTCTGTTTTTTGCCCAGTTTTAAGTTCTGTACTCAAAAAATTAAAATTCATGGCCTCAAGCATATTTAAAATGTGTTGTCCCTTTGAATAGCACAGGTAATAGTGGACTTCTCCATATGGTAAATTTTATTTTATCAGAATGAGCTATATCATTCAACTGTGTCACACGTGACTTGTATCTATATTCTCCCCATCTATGAGCTCCACAATTGCTTGATCTCACCATACAACAATGCTGCAATTAAATATGTTTTGCATTGCCCTTTCCGAATTCTTACAATCTCACACTTTTGGAGATGAAAATAAATTGAGATACATTTGAAATAGGCATGTTCCCCGGGTAACATGTCATTATTCTTATCAATATTTTAGTAATGGTAATAAATTCAATTTGTAACTATTTTTTTTTATCATTCACACAGTTCATTTGTCTCAGCAGTTGGACAGTACAACAACATTAGAAGGTTGCTTACAGGATAGAAAAACACTTCATTGTTCTCTTGAATTACACTACATAAACAAAATCATATGTGAGTTTTTTTAGTCTGCTGAAGAATATAGACAATCATTCACGTAACCACTTTAATTTCATGGGCATTATATAGGGAAAATTGCAATAAACACTGCTAGTAAATTTCATTTTTAAGCACCCTTTTGGTTTTGTCCAACATAAACTCTAATGTTTTGAATATTAATGCACCTTTGAAGACCAAGAAAATGGAAATCCATTTGCATATCAAAAGAAGCAACAGACTAAAGTCTAAAGGAGTTGCTATTTCTAGAGTAAAAACTAAAAGAGGATTGAAAATACTTATACTGCATGAAGATGGAAATGTCATGAACACAACTAAAAATGTTGTGTACAAAGAATTTTTTGAAACTCTTTGACAAAGAAGAGATTATAGGTATGTATTTTATTATTTTTGATTCGATTTTAACTTTCGTTTGTATAAACATAGATTAACTTATTTATCTTTTTGCTTCTTCTTCAATTGTTATCTTTCAAAGCATTGCATGTTTTGGACTGGAGCAAAATCATTGTCTAAGATGCAAGGCTTACAAGGAAGTTGGTGCTACATCTCATGTAAGTTTGTAATAAACATTCATGTAAGTTAGTAACATCTCATTCTACAAATGTATTTTGAAAACAGCTTGAGCAAAGAGGTGTAATTTGATAACATTTCTTTATAAAGTGTTCTTCTATATCAGTGAATTTTTCGTTGCAGATAAAACATAAGAGAACAGAACAAATAAATTAAACACAACAACAATGTTTGTGAAAGTACCAACATATCAGGTTTGATTGGACTTAACTAAGTTGAAATTGAAATTTTTTACTATGTATATGTTTTTGACTCAAACTTGACAATGATAAACTATTCAAATTGTTATACAGAGGCAGTCGTTAATTGAATTGGAGTTTAGTGAGTCTTTTGTTTATTCCCTAATTCTTCTTATATCAAAGATTTATTTTTATTCTGTTTATATCTTGCACTTTTGAAGCATACAACCATTTGAAAATAGGTTCCAAAACATAGAAAAACGTTGTGTACAAAGCAATTTTTGAAGATGTTTAACAAATAAGACATTATAGGTATGTAATTGATTATTTTTTATTCTTATTTTAACTGATTCATTTGTATAAACATAGATTAACTTTTTTATATCTTTGCTTATTCTTCAATTGTTATCATTGAAAACAGCTTGAACAAAGAGGTGTAATTTGGTAACACTTCGTTATAAAGTGCTCATTTTTATCGGTCATTTGTTTATTGTTGGTTGTTGCAGATAAAAAAAAAAAGACAACAGAAGAACAAATGACATAAAGCAACAATGCTTCTCAAAGCAACAATAGTATGTTTTTTATTAGGTTCTTAATTGATTTATTTTAGGTATCATACACTTGCCATTTCTTTAAAGATATCTTATTTTCATCATATTTTCAGTATGCTTCTGAAAGTACCAACATATCAGGTTTGATTGGAGTTAACTAAGTTGAAATAGATATTTTGTACTATATATATGTTTTTGACTCGAACTTGACAATGATAAACTATTCAAATTGTTATACAGAGGCAGCCATTAATTGAGTTGGAGTTTTGTGAGTCTTTTGTTTTTTACCTAATTCTTCTTATCTCAAAGATTTATTTTTATTTTGTTTATATCCTGCACTTTTGAAGTCATACAACCATTTGAAAACAGGTTCCAAAACAAAGAAAAACGTTGTGTACATAGCAATTTTTGAAGATGTTTAACAAATAAGACATTATAGGTATGTAATTGATTATTTTTTATTCTTATTTTAACTGATTCATTTGTATAAACATAGATTAAATTTTTTATATCTTTGCTTCTTCAATTGTTATAATTGAAAATAGCTTGAACGAAGAGGTGTAATTTGGTAACACTTTGTTATAAAGTGCTCATTTGTATCAGTCATTTTTTTGTTGTTGGTTGTTGCAGAGCAGATAAAGAAATTAGGTTCTTAGTTGATTTATTTTATGCATCATACACTTGCCATTTTTAAAGACATCATATTTTCATCATATGTACATTATGAGAGAATAAAACGTGAAAGAGGTTGGTGTTCCCAAAATTTCTCATTCAGATTAAATTTCATTTACAAATTCAGACATCAAAAAATGTGGAGAAGGAAATGTTCTCAAGGTAAGAAACTATGATACAAAAATGTGTCAAGTATATGGCTACATCTAAGTCAGTTCCATCTTCATGCAATTAGCAGCTATTGAAGCGAGAAGTGATATCTGAGAACACATCTTCTCCACAAGGAATTGTGAGACCACCAGTTGGATGGTCATAGCCAAATTCTTCCTCAGCTTGACTCAAAAGATCTTGAAATGAAGGTTGGTTCAAGTATGATACAGGGATCATAAACCGCTTCCTTTGATCTCCAACATAGACTGCAATGTAACCCTTTGGCACATCCACAGCTTTTGAAGATGCCTTTCTGATACCGAGTAAACGAAAACCCATGTTTTATATGATGATACTTGGGAAGAGAAAGTTGAGAAAAGATAGTTGTAAATATTTGTTTTTGGAGCTAAAATGCTTTAGGATGTGAACGATTTTGGATGCCTAAAAGGCTTGCAGCCATGAGTATATATAGATGAAAAATTTTGTAGGATATCTTTGGGTACTTCAATGATTGAGGATGGTGGGCTATGAGATAAGAGTTATGTGACCGACAGGACCAAAAGGGCACATGGTGTTGCCTTAGAAGTGTTTCTAAGGGATTAATGGGAGTGTTATAGTCGATAGTACACTATCACAAGCCAGTCCACTTGAAATAGAGATGACTTATGATTTCAAATCTCATGAATATAATGGCCTATGATCTCTCACTGTCCTTTACCTTATAATTTGATCTATCCAGCTGTAATTCAACATTAGGTAACGTGAAGAAAACATGTTCAAAGCATGTTTGACAAAACGTGGAATACCAATTAATCCATGATCAGAATTAGGCCTTCACTTAGCCACGTCTCATTGGTAACATGCAAAGGCTTAATGTTTCCCGTTGTTCAACAAGGTGGGGTTACACACCTGTACCCTACATTATGCTTCATACAAGTACTGTAGACCACACCATGCAATATCTCTTCTCTACGCTCTCCTTCATTTAGCATCTATATATACACTATCCTATACCTTCAAAAACAACACAAACCTTCGGAATCCTCAAGCATCAAAATTCAAATTTATTCTCTGTAAATTTGAGATTGTTGTTCTTCATTAAACAAGCTCAAAAAATGGGTTTCCGTTTTCCTGCAATCCGACGGGCATCATTGACAGCAAGACAAGGAACTTCAAAATCAGAAGACATACCAAAGGGCTACTTTGCCGTGTATGTTGGAGAGAAACAAAATCGGTTTGTGATTCCCATCTCTTACTTGAACCAACCATCATTCCAAGACTTACTAAATCAAGCTGAGGAAGAGTTTGGATATGATCATCCCATGGGAGGTCTCACAATTCCTTGCAGTGAAGATGTCTTCCAACATACAATTTCTTATTTCAATTAGTGAACAATAGATCTAACCTTAGGAGACTGACATAGCTTATTAGAGACATTTTGTACAGTAGGCATCTTCTCGAATTGTAACTATTTTTACCAAATTTTCGGTGACGATGATGAATTAAAATTCTGAGTTTCTATCTATTTTTTCCTTTTCAATGTTTACTTCTCCCGGCAATTACAATGGTATACATCACTAAAAAGACTCATTCACGAAAATTCCATAGCATAAATAAGAAACCGAAGTGCTTCGTAGTCAGTGCAAGGCTGGGAGGGGAAAGAGATATAAGTATTTTTTGAAAGGGCAAAGGAGAAGCATCAATTTCAATAGAACGAGTTTCAGAGTTTTTAATGTTTTTCATGCATCTGGCAGATTTTGCCCCAGCCAAGACAGTTGTGTTGTTTCAGTTCATTTCAATGGATAACATCCCTTGACATAGAAATTTCATATGCATCATGTAAGGATTCTTTTATCTATCTATATATATAAATATTCTATGAACATAGTTTTCATTTTGTAAGAGGATGAGATTGTTTATTTTGGTTGTTTGGATTGTTAAACAAGCATTACAGAAGAAAGAAATAAAAAAGGGAGAAATTACTTCATCCCATCCATCACCATGGGATTCCACCCCCTAAAAAATCTTCATGGGGAAACCTCTCTTTTTATTCCATTTTCTTTTCTCAATGTTTATCCAATAAAAAAATGGGGCAATAATCTTGAGATCCCAGATTACAAACTGGGCAATAATCCCCCATATAGTTTATTTCAATTTTCATCTCACAAAAGTTGGTTTTATCCTAAATAGTTCAAGGATTGAAGAATATCCACAACCTTTTTTGACCGTAAAACCAACTATATCATCATGTGAAATGGTATTGCTGGTTGATTCACATATATGAATCGGGTCCTCCCTCGTATGCATAGACTTGTTTGGATGGTTTTGATCTTTTGTCAAGCCATATTTCAGATTATCAGTGACCAGGGATAGTTCACAAAAATCTTAAAGCGAGATGAAATCAAAGCAGTTCAGTTTCACAAAGACTTATAATTTCGATGAGTTTGTCTCTCTTATTTTCATCTCTGTTATAATGTAGTTATTTTGTCACTGAACTTAGCTATAAAATGTAGAGATATTAGCTGAATTTAAATCCGAGACATTAAGAATTAGTTGGTTGGAGATAACTAGCTAATTTCTTATTCGATGACTATGTAGATCTGAATGATAGATGAAGAAAATATCTGAGAACACTTCATGCAGGGAACTTGTCGTAACATTTTTTGTACTGTCCAAAGTAATATAATAAAAATGGAGAAAGAATATTTTCAAGGTAAGAAACTATACTACAAAATTGTGTCTATACATTTACATCAGTTTTATCTTCATGGATTAGCACTTCATCAAGCGAATGATACCGAAGAACATATCTTCTCTGCAAGGAATAGTGAGACCACCCATTGGATGGTCATACCCAAATTCTTCCTCACTTTGACTCAACAAATCTTGAAATGAAGGTTGGTTCAAGTATGATACAGGGACAATAAACCGCTTCATTTTATCTCCAACATAGACGGCAAGGTAACCCTTTGCCACGTCAACTGCTTTTGAAGATGCTTGGATTGCTGGAAGGGATGCCTTTCTAATTCCGGGTAAACGAAAACCCATGTTTTATATGATGGTACTTGGGAAGAGAAAGTAGAGAAAAGAGAGTTGTAAATAAGATGTTTGTTTTTGGAGCTAAAATGCTTTAGGATGTGAACGATTTTGGTTGTCTAAAAGGCTTGCAGCCATGAATATATATAGATGAAAAATTTTGTAGGATATCGTTGGGTACTTGAATGATTGAGGGTGGAGGGCTATGAGATAAGAGTTATGTGACCGACAGGACCAAAAGGGCACATGGTGTTGCCTAAGAAGTGTTTCTTAGGGATTAATGGAAGATGCTATAGTCGATAGTACACTATCACAAGCCAATCCGCTTGAAATAGAGATGACTTATGATTTCAAATCTCATGAAAATAATGGCCTATGATCTCTCATTGTCCTGTACCTCATAATTTGATAGTATCCAGCTGTAATTCAACATTAGGTAACGTGAATAAGACATGTTCAAAGCATGTTTGACAAAACGTGGAATACCAATTAATCCATTATCAGAATTAGGCCTTCACTTAGCCACGTCTCATTGGGAACATGTGGGGGCTTAATGTTTCCTGCTGTTCAACAAGGTGGGGTGACACACCTGCACCCAACTTTATGGTTCATAGAAGTACTGCAGACAACACCACGCAATATCTCATCATTATGCTCTACTTCTTTTAGCATCTATATATACACTACCCTATACCTTCAAAAACATCACAAGCCTTCGAAATACTCAAGCATCAAAACCCAGATTCATTCTCTGTAAATTTCAGATTGTTCTTTTTCCTTAAACAAGCTCAAAAGATGGGTTTCCGTTTACCTGCCATCCGACGGACATCATTCACAGCAAGACAAGCAACTTCAAAATCAGAAGACATACCAAAGGGCTATTTTGTGGTGTATGTTGGAGAGAAACAAAATCGGTTTGTGATTCCAATCTCTTACTTGAACCAACCTTCATTCCAAGACTTACTGAGTCAAGCTGAGGAAGAGTTTGGATATGATCATCCCATGGGAGGCCTCACAATTCCATGCAATGAAGATGTCTTCCAACATACAATGTCTTCCTTCAAGGGACAATAGATCTCACTTTAGGAGACTGACATAGATTATTAGACACATTTTGTACAATAGCCATCTTTTCAAACCTGTAACTATTATTACAAAATTTTTTGTAATGATGATGAATTCAAATGGCAAGTTTCTGTTTATTTATCCATGTCAATGTTTACTTTTCCCAACAATTAGAATGTTATACAGCACCAAAAAGACTCGATTATTCTCATAAATTTCACAGTATGAGAAAACCAAGAGCTTCACAATTAGGACAAGGCAGGGAGGGGCAGAGGTATTAGTATTTTGCTAGGCCAAGGAGAAGCTTCAATTTCTTTAGAATAGATTTGAAAGGTTTTTAAATATTTAACAAACATGTAAAATTATTGGTCCCAATCATTTGCGAGATTTTGCACTTGCCAAGGCAGTTATGGTGGACTTAAAATCAAGTTTTGTTGTTCCCATTCAATTCAATGGGATGATGTAAGGTTTCGTTTATTTATATATAGATTCTGAGAATAATTTCCATTTTGTAAGAGGATGAGTTATCTATTTTTGTTGTTTGAATTGTTACATAAACATTACAGAAGAAAGAAAACAGGGAGAAATTACTTCATCCCATCCATCACCATGTGATTTCAACCCTCTAAAATAGTTATCGGGGCAAAACCTCACTTTTTATTCCATTTTCATTTCTCAATTATACCCAACAAAAAAACAGGGCAATTGCTTGTCCTTGCATCATCTTGAGATCCAAAGTTTAGAACTTATATGGATGCTTAATTTCAATTTTCATAAAAAAAAGAAAAAGATATGGTAATGATCATGGCAAGAATGTGTTGCTGCTTGGCTCATATAAATGAAAAATTGTTAGTTATAAAGAATTGGATCTCTTTGTGTCAGGCCATATTTCAGATTTTCAGTTACCAGGGATGGTTCACAAAAGTCTTGAAGCACTTTGAACTCAACGCAGTTCAGGTTGACAAAAAGTTGTTATTTGGATTACTTGTTCTCTTTGTTTATCTATTGGAACGGTCATTTTTGTTTCAAACTTTCTCTTGTAATCTAGTTTTTTTTCATTGAACTTAGTTATCAAATGTAGAGATAAAAGCTGAATTTAAATCTGAAACATTAAGAGTTATTTGGTGAGCAACAACTGATTAATTTCTTATTAGACAACTACGTAGATCCGAATGACTGATGAAGAAAATATGTGCGAATAGTACTCTTCATGTAGGAAATTTCTCATAAATTTTTA
>Ga0209389_1004969_pt1 | contig 11218 bp, 11 predicted proteins | sample CowpearedBW_FD_187526 | JGI IMG/M metagenome (GOLD analysis project Ga0209389, IMG submission 187526) | Root nodule microbial communities of legume samples collected from California, USA - Cow pea red BW (SPAdes) (version 2) | ecosystem: Host-associated > Plants > Roots > Nodule | place: USA... | reverse complement strand
ACGTCAAAGCAAGCTTTTGGACCCCATTGTTCTTATTAATGATGAGGTGGTCAAAATATCAGCCATAATCCTTCAACCAAATTTCGTTGAAGGTCTGACAACTTCTGCAAGCTCTTCAGAAAAGAGGATGGACCATAGTCCAGATACCCTTGATTCCTCCAATGGCAGAAAATTATCTGCTTCAAAACCTGGTGATATGTCTGTAGTATACGTTTGTGAACTTCCTGAAATCAAGGGAAAGTTTGATCCAGAGAAAGCTAAGGCTCTTGGGCTTAAACCTGGGCCCAAGTATCGGGAACTGCAACTTGGAAACTCGGTGAAATCTGATCACCAGAATATCATGGTTAGTCTCAAAACTCCATATTATTTACCTAAAGCAGAGTAGAAGCAAAATTGGAAAAAGAATTAGAATTTGAGACGCAGCTTTCAATCTGTTCAAGAAATGCTTTTGTTTATTTTAATTTCATGTTGAGCTTCCGTACACTGTAAAGTAACTTCTTTTCTGTTACAACCTATAATAGGTTCATCCAAGTGATGTCCTGGGTCCTTCTGTTCCTGGTCCCATAGTACTTCTTGTCGATTGCCCAACAGAATCACATTTAGAAGCATTATTGTCTGAACAATCACTTGCTAGTTATTGTGATCAAACAGACAACCAAGCACAAGATAGTAAGATTGTCAATTGTGTAATTCATCTAACTCCTGCATCTGTTGTGAGTTGTTCAAATTACAAAAAATGGATGAACAAATTCAGTTCTGCACAACATATCATGGCTGGACATGAAAAGTAAGATGCTTGTCTTTCTGGAGAGTCTCTTTTCTGGTTCTCCTGCCTGCATTATCACTGATTAAACCTGGTTGCTCGTTCTCTTTGCAGGAAGAATGTAGAGATTCCTATTTTGAAAGCTAGTGCAAGAATTGCAACACGACTTAATTACTTGTGTCCTCAGTTCTTTCCAGCTCCAGGATGTGGGTCCGTTCCAAATAATAGCTCAAAATTCGGTTCTCTTGCTTTAAGTGAGGTTTGTCTCATGATACAAGATGAAATTTGATTGACAAAGGCAATTAAGACATGAACCATTCTAACTAAATTGCTTGATTTGATTCCATTGCAGTGTTCTTATTCAGATCTTTCTGAAGTAATTTCTGCTGAAAATCTTCTTAAGGTATGAAAGATCGATGTGGTCTGTGGCTACCTGTCCGTTCACTTATTTATTCTCATAGAAGTCAAAATAAAGCCTTTGGAGTCTGATAAGCTAATTAATGTACAGGCTCAAATAACTTTCTAAATAAACATTTCTGGTGGTCCAACTTTTTTGTCTTCAAAATTTCAAGATTTTTTGTATTCATCACTTAGAAAGAACATTAGTGATATTCTTCTTGTGAAGTCCTAGTGGAGACTAGTTCATCATGGACCTGATCACGACATTTTATAACCAATATATTGAAACAAGTTCTTAAGACTCTAATTTGATCACGAATTTTTATAACAAATATATTGAAACAAGTTCTTAAGACTCTAATTTTTTGTGTGTAATCATTTGAGCATGTTCCTTTTGAAGAATCTCAGCGATCTTTTTTAATTGTTATCTTTGATTTGACCTACTTGTCTAAATGGAGCTTCTCTTAATCTTCTGACATGACCAAATCACTTTAGAAGATTTATATTATCTCTTTTCCTTGATAGTGCTGCTCCAATTATCCCCCAGATACATTTGTCAGCAGTGGTCACGTTAGGACTATAGTTTCAATTAATTGATCTCTGTCTCTTCCTTTTGCCAATTTTATATATTGATAGATATACCACTCTCTGCTATACAGTTTACTTTGCGTCCGTATGCTCATCTTGGGTTGGATAGATCTTGTATTCCTACTACGGTGTCTTCCTCAGAAATCATTGATAATTTACTGTCAGAGATTCCAGAGGTTTCAGAAGCATCTAATCATGTAAGTCAACTCTGGCAAGAATGTAGTCAGACAAAGGACGACTTAACTCCTGTGGTGGATCATAAGATGATGATTGAAGAACCATGGCTATGTACAAATAGTATTCCTGCTTGTCTGGAAAATATAAGGAGAGATGACTTGGAGATAGTTCTTCTAGGAACCGGTTCATCCCAGCCATCAAAATACCGAAATGTTAGCTCAATATATATAAATCTTTTTTCAAAAGGAGGTTTGCTCATGGATTGCGGTGAAGGAACCTTGGGACAACTTAAAAGAAGGTAAGTCTATCCATATAATTAACATTCTTTCATCTTTTAATATGAACTATTGGTTGATATATCCCTTGGAAACAGATATGGTGTTACTGGTGCTGATGATGCTGTGAGAACTTTAAAGTGTATTTGGATTTCACATATTCATGCTGATCACCATACAGGCTTGGCTAGGATTCTTGCTCTGCGCCGTGATTTGCTGAAGGGCGTGCCTCATGAACCAGTACTTGTTGTTGGACCTAGACAGCTTAAGAGATATTTAGATGCATACCAAAGACTTGAAGATTTAGATATGCTGTTTCTTGACTGCAAGTACACTACTGAAGCTTCATTAGATGCTTTTGAGGATGATTGCCAAGGAAATTCAGTTAATTCTCAGACTCTGAACAGCAACAATGGGGACCTTATTGCATCAAAAGTTGATTCAACTTTGTTTGCTAGAGGATCCCGTATGCAAAGCTATTTTAGAAGACCAGGTAGTCCTGTTGACAAAGATGTAGTTTCTCCTATCCTAATGAAATTTAAGGAGATAATCCATGAAGCTGGTCTGAGGGCCTTGATTAGTTTCCCTGTTGTACATTGCCCTCAGGCATTTGGTGTTGTTTTAAAAGCAGAAGAGAAGACTAATAGTGTTGGAAAAGTGATACCTGGCTGGAAGATTGTATATTCTGGTGACACGAGGCCCTGCCCAGAGCTAATAGAAGCATCTCGTGGTGCAACAGTTCTTATACACGAGGCAAGTAATTGCTTGATCTTGTTTTAGCTTTTGACGATTATTTAGCATTTGCTGGAAATATCATAAAAGGATGAGGAATGAGATCACTGTAGAAAGTATGCTGTCTTAAGTGTTCTACTATTCGCTTGTTAAAGCTAAGGTGGTTGTAGTCGATTTCTAACATTAGCGATCCTAGTCATATTTCTTACCCAACAATGATAAACACAAACCATAAATCTAGAAGTTTTTGGCCCTTTGGTAAATCTTTGGCCAAACCAACCGCCTTTCTCATTAATTCTTACAGTAGAATTTGTATCCTTGTTTATTCTTTTGCGGTCAGTTACATAGTGTTTTTTAGATCGAAAAATTACATGTTTCTTAGATCTTTTATATATGAAAGTGATAGTCTTATGATATTTTTACTTCAATTCTTTCTGCAATGAATTCTTTAATCCTAATAATATATATTATCCTCCACGTTAATGTATTTCCTTCAACATTGGCTCTTCTTAATGCAATCACTAGTGAGGCCGCGGTTAACTTTTGTTTTTAAATTGATGCAGGCAACTTTTGAGGATGCTATGGTAGATGAGGCTATAGCAAGAAATCACAGCACCACAAACGAAGCCATAGAAATGGGACAGTCTGCTAATGCATATCGAACCATACTGACTCATTTCAGCCAAAGATATCCCAAAATTCCAGTGTTCGATGAAACACACATGCATAGAACATGTATTGCATTTGACATGATGAGTATCAATGCCGCTGATTTGTCCGTGCTTCCCAAGGTTCTTCCATATTTGAAATTGCTTTTCAGAAATGAAATGTCGGTTGACGAGTCAGATGATGTAGTTGAAGCTGTGAGTTCAGCTTCTTGACAAAATGACCCCATTCATTGTTCTATTATTTTTTAATATTTATAATTATGATTATACCCTCACTTCATTTTTGTTTAGGGAGTACGGTCTGAATGCCAAAGACAATTATCTGTGGAAGTTCATTTAGCATTGTATTTAACAAAATTTATTGTTTTCCCTCTTCAGTTCTGGAAAAAACAAATTCATCTCGTCCAGTCTCCTTCAAGTTACTAGATAGTATTTTAATTGGGTACATGTTTAGTAAATATAAAATAAAAAAGATATTTTGACATCACTGTTTCTAAATTGTTAGCATTACACAACTGCTTTTCTTAGTAAAATATTATTTTAATTTATATGGTGGGAGTGAAAGAGATACAGGTGCAAGAATCAGTGTTCAAAAGGTATTGTCTTAAATGGGACGTCAGTATAACATTTTCCTTTTTAATTAATTACTATTAAATTTATTTAATAGTATGAATGAGTATATGGGATCAATATTTTTATTAATAAAATAAAATAGGAATTCAGACTATGATTATTATTAGGTTTGAGCAAATTTTTGTGTTCAATTTTTCTTTATTTAGATTTTAACTTTATTATTTTTTGTATTTGTTTATTCATTTTTCTACCTGTTTTTGTATTTTGTTTACACCATTAACAAATAAGTCCATGTGTTTTTCATTCAAGTACCCTAATGATTTTATCTGAATAAGGTATTGGTTATTAAGAACTAATAAACCTATATAAATAAACACTCACTTTCAAAATTAAATCGAAAAATAAAATTCAAAACTCAACTTTGTGAACTATTAGAATTAGAATTACAGTTTTTGTTAGTATGGTATTCTCATATGAAAAACGATTTTTAAACCGTTAAATTCTTATTGTAAAAGAAGTTTAAAACTGTAAAATTAGGTTCGCTTTTTATATTAGATATTTTTAAAATTAAAATATAAAAATAAAAGTAAACAAATAACTGTAAAATTGGAAAGATGAATTTCATTTTGAGTAGACGAATTAGGCGGGGCGAACGGTAGTTACGGTGGTGAAATGGTCCCAATCAACAACATTAATCTGATTCTGTGGTCCACCCACAACCGCATTCTCTCCAAACCTTAACCACAACTACATTACAGTTACTGTTTTTGTCTCTGTCTCTTGCTCTGTAACTTTTTCCCATCCCCTTGTTTACTTCTTCTCAACAACCAGGGATATGCCCAATGAAGACGACGCTACCCCTTCCCACAGATCTTCCAAGAAACCCATATGTGTGTTCTTACGTGCTTTCGGTTACATATATAAATGCCACTTTTAATTTCTTTATATTCTGTGTTAACTATTGCATTAATTATCGCTCATAATAATCTTAATTTTGTTTTCTTGTAGATACGGAATTCTCTCAGCAAGAACTCCCTGCATGGAAACCAATTCTAACACCGGGATGGGTACGGCGTTCAACGCAAACTTCTCTCGCTGTTTTTGCAAATGTTCTTCTAACAATTGATTGGTGATTTTATCTTTGCTTTCTCAGGTTATTGCCACACTTTTTGCCGTTGGAGTCCTATTCATCCCTATTGGTCTTGCTACTATGTTTTCATCAGAGAGTGTAACATTCGTGTTCATATAACAAACTTACAGTGTGAAATGGATTTGGTGCTGAAGCTGAACGTTTCATTGATAAATGAAGAAATGCTGATGCATGCAGGTGGAGGAAGTTGTAATACAATACGATGAGAGTTGCCTTCCAAGCTCAAATGCCAACGATGCAATGGCATATATTCAAAGCAATAGCACCAACAAGACCTGCGTCACCAAATGGACTGTTAGTAATAAAATATGTTCAATTTTGATAACCAAAATTCTCCAATTTGGCACCAGAGAGTTTTTTCTTTTCCTTCACTATTTTCTTAATTAATTACAGTTCCTCGTTTGATACTTGTTTGAATACAGTTTTGTTGCAAGTTTACAGGTTGAGCATAGAATGGAAGCTCCTGTTTATATCTATTATCAGCTCGACAATTACTATCAGAACCATCGCAGGTTTGTATCTACATTCTGCAGAAGATTCATCATATAAGGCCTTATTTCTGCATAATTGAAACTGCTGGAAAATCGTATCAGTGACAGTGTTCAAATTAGCAAGAACTCTTTGCAATGGAAGCTATTAACAACATGTTCTTTATCTAATTAAGATGACATGAATTTGGGTGATTGTTGAAGATATGTGAAGAGTAGAAACGACAAGCAACTGTGGAGCAAGGGAGAAGATGGGGAAACAATCAATTGCTATCCTGAAGACATGATAAAGGAAAAACAGCCAATTGTTCCGTGCGGCCTCATTGCATGGAGCATCTTCAATGACACATACAAATTTGTATCCAAAAACAAGAACTTGACAGTGAACAGAAAGGACATTGCATGGGGGAGTGACAGAAGGTTCAGATTTGGCTCTGAAGTTTATCCGAAAAATTTCCAAAGCCGAGATTTGATTGGGGGTGGACACCTCAATGAGAGTCTACCCGTAAACGCATACATTTATTCCTTTTAACTATTGTTACCTTGGTTTTCATTTTTCCTTGTCTTTAACCTGTGTGTTGTGTTATGGCATGCATGCATAGTTGAGGCAGCAAGAGGATCTCATAGTTTGGATGCGAACGGCTGCACTACCCACATTCAGAAAACTGTATGGGAAAATCGAGGTTGATCTTGAAGCGAAGGATGAGATAGAAATAGTGATAGAAAACAACTATAACACATACATGTTTGGAGGGACAAAGAAGGTGGTTCTCTCAACCGCGACTCTTATCGGAGGAAGAAACCCTTTTGTAGGGACAGCATACCTTTTCATTGGTAGTATCTCCTTGTTCTTCACTATAGCCTTCATACTTCTCTATGTCATCAAGCCAAGGTAATAATATCATATCATGATTTTGCAAAAGCAGTTTCTAATTATACCACAAAACTTGAAATTTCAAACTGAAATTTTTGGTGATGCTCTCATTGCAGGCCTCTTGGGGATCCATCTTATTTGTCTTGGAACAAAAATCCAGGGGGTTTTATCAAATGACAAGCCATGATTCATCTTTCACTCTGGGACGAGGCTTCTTCGTTTGGTCTTGGTTACTTTACCTACTTGAAACTCAGAGTGTAAATTTTGTTTTTTTTTTTTTTGGTTCTGTTCATTCTTCTGTTGGAAAACAGAGTTACAGGTACTCAAGTTTTGATTGACGAGGTAAGCACGGGCCTTAATACTAGGTTTATTTTTTTATAAATAAAGGACTTGCGCTTATGTTTTTGTAAAACATTATTTGTATATGTAATGATTTAGCAGAAGGACACAGTTATGAGAATTAAATATAACCAGTGAATTAGTTTGCATGTTCATTCTATTCAATACGGAATAAATATGCGAAAACAAGTTAAATATTTTAATTTCTTATTAACAATTTAAAATCCATGGTCAATCTATATTTTGACATAGAAACTAATTTTCATTTAAAATGGTTATATTACAAATTAATTATGTTTATGAATCGTGACACATTAGTTGTTTAACAATGCGTTAAATTATTCATGAGAATTTCTCTCTAAATATATAAAGCTATTTCTAAAATAAATAATTTGTAACAAGAAACAAAACAATGTTAGACCATTTGGCTAACATCTATGGACCCAATTCATAAAAGAAACTCACCTGAGTAACACTTCCATTTTCAAACTTACAAGAAAAACGAGGAGTGGCAACTAAAAATAGTACAACAGAGAAAATGAAAACAAGTTTCATGATCAATACTCACCCAGAGTTAGCTGGTTAAAGTTGTAGCCTAATGATAATAGATACTGTGTGTTGTGGTAAATATGATGTCAGTGGCAGTGGATGCATTTTGCTGTAAAAGCTAGAGGGTTCTACAAAAATTTTCTGAAATTAAAAATTTTCTGAAATGTATTATAACGATTTCCGCAACCACTGCCATCTATTTGTGTTTCTGCACATTTATTTGTTCTTTTCCTCAGCAATTGCCTAACCAAATTTAAGTGAGAATTATGATTTCAAATTCCAGAGGGTTTGGTGAACCATTTTATGATGGGAGCTTGAAGGAATTCCTACGATGGAACATCTAATTAATGTCATAAATAGTCTTACATATATATTAGAAGAAAAGGTAAGAAGTGGATGAAAAAACTCAATTTTCTTTACTTAAAAATGTCAAATATAATGGGATATTTACATGTGTTTTATGGAGAGATTTACACTCTCTTCTTCAAACTTCTCAAATAAAACTCTACTACACCCTTTTAATTATAAACTTTCTAAATTATAATAACACCATATAATCCATATAATAGGTGCCAAACCTTTTATTTATCACATTCACATGCGTGTGTACCTCAAATTTCAACAAAATAAAAAAAATCTTTTTTATGAACACCCCATGGCCACTTTCCAGTCTTCTTCACATGTCATAATCTTGAAAGGACTTTCCATTTATTCGCTATCGTATTTTCCTGCACCAAAAAGTTCACGTCAACTCTGCCACAATTTCGATTAGTTAAGCATCAGTTTCACAAACTAAGATCGATAAAAAGACTAAAACTATCAGTAATCCAGATAAAAACTGCATTCATGTAAGAAAACTCCAAATTGCAGAACTATGAGTTAAGGCAGAGAAAAGAAACACGACCTCCATAAAAGTTGTTGAGAGAGTTGAAGTAAAGCAGCAAGTAATGCGGCATCTAACAAAGTATGGAAATGTACCAATGTTTCTGAGTTATTTAATGCGTAAATTGCACTATATATCATTTTCAACCATTGCAATAAACGAAGTAATAGCCAACATCTACCACCTTCCCAAACTTCACACCACACCAACTTCATTCACAACTCATAACCACAAAGCCACCACCGATCTTTCTTTTGGTGGTGAGGAAGAGAAGATCGATGATCATTTACCTCATCGATCAATGGACGACCCCAACTCACCCCATCTCAACGCATCCTTTGCTTTTAGATCCACAACTCCTCATCAGAACAACTTCTCCAGAAGCCATTCTTCCAAAGAAACACCTTTCTCAAACTTTCTTAACTCCCCTCCACGCCTCTCTTGCCCTACTCTTTCTCGCAGCCTTCAAAACTCTCCTATTTCCTCTCCTCTTCATCCCCATCACCACTTTTCTCCTCCTTCTCCGACTAAACTCTCGGATTCTGACCCTCAAACCACTTACCACTGCGCCTCTTCTGTCCTCAGAAACGACGGCCAGATCCTCTCCATCGCCTTCTCCTCAAACGGCTTGGTCTACACCGGCTCCGACTCCAACTTCGTCAGAGTCTGGAAGCTCCCTGAGTTCACCGAATGCGGCCAGCTCCGGACCAAGGCCTGCAGGGTGGTGGCTCTCGAAGTTTCCAACGACACGGTCTATGCAGCGTATGGTGATGGCAAGATAAGGGTGTGGAGAAGAACCTGGGATAAGGTTCTGAAGCATGTTCGCTTGGCTACCATCCCTAAGGCACTCGGCTATGTCCGCAGCTACATCGCCGGCAAAGACAAGACAGTAAGTATATCTGCTACGTTTGTCAGTGTTCACAGATGTTGTTGGTTTGTCGGTGTTTTATACGTTTGTCGTGACTTAACAGATGCACAAGGGGATAATCACGTCGATGGCAATCAACACGGCGGAGGACATTCTATACACTGCTTCACTGGACAAAACGGTGAAGGTGTGGCGAATCTCGGACCTGAAGTGCATAGAGACCATAAAGGCGCACCCGGAACCGATAAACGCGATGATCGTGGCTGATGATGGGGTCCTGTACACAGCCTCGGATGATGCCACAGTGAGGGTTTGGCGCAGAAACTTTTGCAGCCATGACCAGCCGCATTCTCTGACGGTAACCCTGCACGCGAAATACTCACCGGTGAAGGCCCTAACGCTGACCCCAGATGCCGGAATTCTGTACGGTGGGTGCACTGATGGGTACATACACTTCTGGCTAAAGGGTTGGTTCGCGGGACAGTTACAGTATGGAGGGTCGATCCAAGGGCACACCCATGCAGTGATGTGTCTGGCGAGTGTGGGGAAATATGTGGTTAGTGGTTCGGCTGACTCGACGAGCAGGGTTTGGGGAAGAGAAGGTGATGGTCAACACACGTGTCTGGCGGTTCTGGTGGGTCACAGAGGACCGATTCGGTGTGTGACAGCATTCATGGGAGGAAGATTGGTGGAAGATAATGAAGATAGTTGCACCATTTGCACTGGTAGCCTTGACGGGGTCCTCAAGGTGTGGCGTGTTACTCATAAGACTCTTAATAATCACTCTTCGTCGCCACCGGGGGCTCCCACTAAGTATTTTGAACTCTACAAGCATCTTTGATCAATATTCTTTTTTATCACTTTTTTTTTCTTTCACCTTTTTACTTTTTCTTTGTATTCTTCAAGCTTCACACATCGTAACTTTTAGTTTCAAATTTTTGTACAGTCATTAGGTTATTCAATATCTTAAAATTAAAGATATATATAATTAGAATTTACTAAATCTTATATATACTTTGCGAATTATTATTTTTAAATTTAAAATTTACAATCAAGCTTCTTAAATTTTGAAAAAGAAAAAATGAGTTCGTTGTCGAGGTAGTATTCTGGTTGGAATTCCTTTCACAACTGTGATGCTGATAGACTCAATCCTTCGAACTACAGACCTGGACTTGTAAGATGAAGATGGTAATCACTTATATATTATTATGAAATGACTTTATTTCTAATCAATCCAGACTTCCAACAAATTGTTTTTTGCAGCATGCCATTTTTATATATATCAAATTCCTTTATTTCATTATTTTTACTAGTCTTTATATTCCTCTTAACCCATTATTCAAAAGAATAAAAATCAAGCATCTACTCTTCTTCTTTTTTTGTATCCTTAAAATATAATATCAATCCAATGTTTGAGTATTGCGACATATTTATCTTTGTTTATTGAAAAAATAGGTTTTATGATGTAATAACAACAGAGAAATGGCGTGCACATTAGTTGGGTAACTACGTGTGCAATCAAATAATTAAAAGTAGCACAGAGAATCAGAATGATAGAGACACTTTCTCTTAAAAAAAAGAAAGGTAAATTTGATGAAAGAATAACATGGTTTAAAATTAACGAGCGTGACAACATTAATCAAAGAAAACTTATAATTTCAATAAGAATACTGCGTTGCAGAGAAGAATAAAACTGTGTTAATGGTTAAACTTATGCAGTTCTAGTCGTTGTACAGTTTCAACTTTGGTGCGTGAGCTAGAAGATAGAGAAGATGGAAGATGCTTAAAATAAGCCAAACAATTTAGAAATGCATCATGCCAGTTTGCTCTGTTAGAAACATAAGAACAACAATGTCTCTTTTTCTACACATTAGAGCGAAAAATACATTAAA
>Ga0209389_1004968_pt1 | contig 11218 bp, 7 predicted proteins | sample CowpearedBW_FD_187526 | JGI IMG/M metagenome (GOLD analysis project Ga0209389, IMG submission 187526) | Root nodule microbial communities of legume samples collected from California, USA - Cow pea red BW (SPAdes) (version 2) | ecosystem: Host-associated > Plants > Roots > Nodule | place: USA... | reverse complement strand
AAAAAAAATACAAAAATATATATATATATATATATATATATATATATATATATATATATATATGTATGTTAAAATGTAAATTTTAAATCTAATTCAATCTTACAAAATCATTTTGTCAGATGAGATTTACATCTATTTACATATTGTAAATTAAGTTTATCTCTGATCAACGTGAAACTTCCAACAATTTCCAAGAAATATACCCATTGAAACAAAGAGAATTCTAACAAAAGGTTAAACAAAATTAATGAATTAAACATATATTTTAACTTTTGGATTCAAGAATCTAAACCCCTAATTAATAATACTTCACTTTGTTTGGAAGAATAAGTTGGAAGGCAGAACTCTAAATTTGTTGGAAGTTCCATATCGACCAGAGATAAGACTGTTTTATAGTATATAAGTGGAGTGTTTCAACTTACAAGTCGGTTTTGTGGGGTTGAGTTAGGCTTAAAGTCCACTTCTAACATGGTATCAAAGTCAAGTTAGAGCATATCCTAGCGAGCTTACGTCTTAGACATTCCCGATATCGGACCACTAACGGGCCACCCATTTTTAGACCGACATACATGTGTGAGAAGATGTGTTGGAAGTCCCATATCGACTAAAGATAAAGTCATTTCATAATATATAAGTGGTCTGCAAACCTCACCTTATAAATCACATTTCATAATATATAAATAAAGTATAAACTTTACCTTATAAATCAATTTGGGTTTAAAGTCCACTTCTACCGAAAATTTCACTTCTATGAAACTAAAGTAAAGGAGACAAATTTTGCTATATGTGCAAACAAACGCAGACTGCAGTTGTTTAACGAGTATGAATAAGTACCGATATATATTCCCATAACTCTCTCTCTCTGTATGTGTGTTTCTATTTGTACGTAAGCTATATTTAATCTTTGTTTCGATACTGTGTATATTGACACAGCAGAGCAGAGTGTATCGGGACTTATAATAAAAGATGGCGATCTTTGTAACAAAACCGTCATGTACATGTGTCAGTGCTGCATAAAAATGAATACAGCCAAACACCAAACTAATTTATCATAATTTCTTTTAAAGGAACCAAATTATTTACCAAAACAAAAGATATGTTATTTTAATGTTGACAATAAATGAAATCCAGTGTCTCTGTTTTGCTCTATCCCCGAGAACCTAATCCAGAGGAAGTTGTTGCAGAAATTACTGATCCATAAATATCATTTGGCTCATCACCAATAATGCACCACAATTCACAAGTGGTTGTTTCATACTAACACTTTCTTTATAAATAATATTACTTAAATGTTGATTTTTGCGAAGCCTAAATTGTGATTTAATTATTAATTAATTAATTTGTTTGAGGTGTTGGAAGGAAAAACCGAACATCCCATATGTCAGTTTTGTTTGATTAAAGTGTCACATTGGTGTATTTAAGTAAGCCACGTATCATCTGGTTTCGGGAGCAAATCACGTTCACGCTGTAGTTTTCAATATTTTAAAGTGTGCATTTCGTCACGGCACTTAAAAGGAATCCTATGAAGCTACCAATTCAAACAAAAACAAAAAACATAGTATTATATAAAACCCTCAATAAACCAACAAATTTACCAAAACAAACTCATCTTTTTTAATTAAAGTAGTCGGTGTTTGTTTTATGCTTCTTCAAAATACACTAAATTCAAATTATAAGAGAATACCAAACTATTCTATGCATTTCAAGTTTCTAAAAAAAAAAATTAATCTCGTGTTCACGTTCACGGGTCATACTTTCTGAAACTGAAAAATAAACATATTAATTTTTGGTAACATGGTAATTTAGCGCAATATCACGGAACCAGAAAGCAAACATTATAGTTACTGTAATATGTTATTATTATATGTTAAATGTATTTCTCATGGGTCATTACTTTTTGTTATTGCACAAACTTTCTCATAATACTTTTTTGTTTTTTTTTTCATATAATTAAAAATCATAATAAATACGTTGTTTTAATGTAAAAGTTATATTGTAATTAATTTTGTAATGATGAAATATATCTCAATATATCAATTATTTTTTGAAGTTAATTACACTGTATTTTTTTACTAAGCCAAAAGAAAATGACCCAAATCCATAAAATAAATGGTACAAAACTCTGGTAATTACAGGGTTCTTTATAATATACCATCCCATGTACGAATATATCATCTCCAACTTATTTTTTCCTATTGGAATTATTTGTTGGGGTTAAACAAGTAACTATCAGTTCAAATTCAAATGTCTTTTCCAACAACCATCTAGGATATAAGTAGACAAATTTTTATGTCCTTATAATTAGAGTATTACTGTATCATCTTTATCATTTTCAACTCTATATAGAACAAAATGTTGATATTTTAAAAAAGTATAATGTGTTCAGTTGTTTTTTTTTTGTTTAGTAGGTACGGTGATTTACTTAAATTCGTTATGATAATGTATAATATTTTTTAAAGAAAAATGATACTCCCGTAGTGATTTACTTAAATTCGTTATGATAATGTATAATATTTTTTAACTGGATACTGCTGAAAATTTTACAGTAACAGTGCATAAAAATGATAAATAAAAATTTATAAGCATTTTTATATACCAATTATCGTAGTTGCGACATGCGGCACCCAAAAATCAAAGAAATCCAACCAAAATTATGTTTTCCATAAGGGTTTTTATAAAGATAATAAAATGTTGTAATAATTTATTTATTTAGAATGTAGTTTGACATCATATTGTACTTGTACTCTCCATAATAGTTATTAAGGTAATATTAATTTTTTTTTACTATAGATCAAGGAGATTTATCCTTCCAACAACAAACAATAATTGTGGTTTATCACTATTGTGTTAGGATGCCAAGTGTGTTGGAAATCTAAACGTAAGTATAAAGTCTCATACCAGGTAAAAAATGAAAAATTTGAAGTTCATAAAGATTCATAAACTTATTGTCTTAATATTCTTTATTAGAAGTGATGTCAGTCTCTTATATATCGTTAAACTCATGTTTCATTGATTGGTATTGTATCTCTCGGTAATCCTCTCTCGAAAGACTCCAAGAGTGATATCAGAGTCTCATAAACCCATTGGTGTTATATTTTCATCATGTTGGGATTTTTTTTTATTAAAATAGAGTAAATAAGTATAATGATTAATATTATTGAATCATGAATTATTCATATAAAAGACATCATTTTTAACATAAAATGTTAAACTTTAATGTTTGTGATTCTTACTTTTTTTTTATATATAACTTTCAAGTTTTTTATTTGTATTCATAACAATTTTTTAGTTCCTTCCGCCACAATAACATAACAATTGGATAAGTAACGAAAACACGTTAGAAGTCACCAATATTCACCAAACTCACCTATCTTTGGAGTTTGGACTTTGTGACAGCACTTGGCATGGATCCAATGCTGCAACCACACCACATTTGGTATAAAATATAATTTCTGTTGCAATCACCCGTGAGGTAGATTTTCAAAGAGGTTTAAAGTCTGTGGCGTGCAGTTTAAGAAAGTAACTACAACAATTTTCTTTTTCAGAATTAATTAATATTGAAATGGTTTCCAATGGTAAGACCATAACCTACTATGAAGGTGCATAGGTTCATTGTTGAACCTAATTTATGTAATGATGTGTTGAGTTTGAAGTTTGTGAATGGATCGAGATCACACGTGCAGAACTTTTCTTTACCAAGATTGAGTCAAAATAAATTGGTGGTTTTCACGGAATACTATGATACGTGCATGGTTGACTAGAGGCAATGAGGTGTTATGTTACCAATTTTGGTTGAAACGAACCAAAGCTACACCATGCATTGCATAGTCTTTGCTTCCTTAGCTACCAATTGCAATTTACAATTTATGGAAAACCTGTTTCACCAACTTTGACTTTTCCTCATTGTGAAAATTAAAATTAAAATTTTACTTAGTTAAAACAATGTTTAATCAAAGGTTAATCTATGATTTTGTTGATCCATGGTTTGTGAATTTCTTCAGCTATATTTGTTGATAAAATATTTTGAAGATGTTGTTTTGAATTCTTTTTGGTTGTAAGAAAGAAAATGGTTGGTTGAATTAACAAAAGCTATCGTCTTTTATTTGACAAATCAAAAGTTTTGAATTTTCGTTGAAAAGAGGTATTCATATTCTCATTGGGAAATGGAAATGGAGGAAGCAAAATAAGAATTGACCACTTATATGGTTTGAATGGATCAAGGGAAAGAGAATATAAAGAAAAATCAATCCCAAAGGAAATTTTGTTCTCTCCAAATGTTTGTTGAAATAAATTGTATCCTTATTATATTTTTGCAATTCTTTCGCTTGTGGTTTTATCTATTTGGGTGATTGTAATAGTTTATTTATGCGGGTTAAATTTGTTATTTTATACGTATTTTTGCATTATGATTTTTTTACATATTACAGAGATTAAAATGTCTATTGACTTTATTTATGGTTATTTCTTTAGAAGTTTGACTTATTATTTTAGAAGTTGTATTTTTAAGAACTTTTTTGTTCGTAAATCTTAAACTTAGTCTTGTTTACCAAATTCAATCAAGGATTTATTTTAACGAAACTTTCCTAATTCCTTTTAGGAAGAAATAATATTTTTGATTTTCACAAAATAATACTAGCGCATGTATAAATTATAAATAAAATTAGAAACGTTATATACACTACAATAAAAAATAGTTTTAATGGAAGTTTATTTTTGCATTATCAAAGCTAATGCAATATAGAACATTTAGATGACTATATGTTATTGCAATATAGATAAATTCATAGATAAATAAATACATTAAATGTAAAAGGTTGTACTCGAAAAAATATATATGAATGTATAAATGATAAATTAGTAAAAAAATAATACTAATAATTTAAAAATCTATAGTATTTTACAAAAAAAAAATTGAAATCTATGGTAATTTATGAAAGTTTTGAAATTTAGTATTTCAGAGATGTTCTGAAACCTGTAATATTTAACAAAGGTTTCAAGATCCACGATAATTAACAAAGGTTTTAAATCCACAATACCCATAGCATTTTATGAAGGTTTCAAAAATCATGGTAGTTAACCAGAATTTTAAATCCATAGAATTTAACAAAGATTTTAAAATCTTCGTCAAATACAAGAGGCCAAAAAACTTCAACTATTGATTGATATTTTCGGAAGTTCGTAAAAACTTCGACGAACACATTCCTCATAAATAATTTTGCGGAAGAAATCGAAATCCTAGATAAATAACTTAGCAAAGGTTTTAACTTTGGGTAATACAAAAATAAACCTCCATGAAATCAATTTATTCTTGTAGTGAATAATCAGTAAATCATAAAAATATATTGAATATTCAATAAATTATAAAATTTTATTCGGGACGCAGTTAAAATTCTCAAATTTAATTTTTTTAAACATAATTCAACAAAAAAAATTATCTCTTAATTATAATGTTAATTTTTTTAAAAGGTAGTTAAATTTTTAATAGACTTTATAATACTTCAGTTTTTCTTTTAAAATTGTATAGTTTCTAATTTGAACAAATATTTTATATGAATGAGTTTATCTAAGTATTAACTATATTTATACAAATCTTTTGAATTTCTTGGTATAAACTATTGTTATATTGATTTTTATTTTGACAATTTTTATTATGTATGGTTTATGAAATATTTCATACATCAATTTGCAGTGTTATTTTTTTTTTAATTTGAATTACATTAAAAAATGAATAAACATTAAGGGTAACATAGTAATTAATATTATGTACATAAGATTACAATAATATTAAATAAAAATGAGAATAATTAAAAAAATTACTAAAAAAATAAAAATTAGTAATTGAAAGAAATTAAATAAATACTGAAGCTAACTCAATTAATTTAGTTATATTTTTTTGTTAAACAAAATAATTTTTATAAATATATCTATTTTCAAAATCGTCTTACAAGTTAACAAACTAATTGAATAAATTTGTAATTAATTTAATCGTCATGGTCAAATGAATTCTATGCTAAGCATAATAATAATAAAAAAAACTTATCTTTCTATATATAAGCATTAAATTTAAATTTCACATTATGTGTTCTAGGATCTTATCATTTCTTAATCAAACAAATTCTCCGGTTTTTGTTATCATTAATTTATTTTATTAATTTAATCTGTGTAATATAATAAAAATAATATTTAAACAAAAATTTAAAGTAATAATATTAAAACATTTTACATTTATAATTAAAATTATCCACTAAAATTAATTTGATAAAATAAATAGTTTAATCGTTTTCTGTGGATCGGCCTGCCTGGTGGACCTACACAATCTAACCCAATTGTTGGATTAGCAATGGACTCATTCGTTTATCATCTAATAATTACTCCTTCATTAAGTGTTTCATTATTTAGGTTTATGTTAACCTAATTATTTAAACATTCAACTTTTTCATAAAGTGTTCAACTTTTTTTCTTTTTTACTCACATATATATATATAACAATAATAATTTAATGAAGCGTGATACTTGCTGTTTGTTTTATGTGTCAAGTAAGGATAAGATTTTGGAGCAATTTTATGTTTTGTTGTGCGCTTTTGCTATGAAGAACACCCCAAAACTTTCACTCTGTGAATTGATATCTTGTCGTTTTCATCTGTTGTCCATACTAATAATATAAACTATTCCACGTAATATTTTCAAACTTTTAAAGGCCAAACACTGAACTGCACTATGCCATTTGTTTGCATTTGCTTATACTCTTTCTTCTTATCTTGCTATTTCAAAAAGTTAGCATGAGTTGGCTACTTCAAGTTTTACGTCACTCAAACAGTTTCAACACTCACCAATAAGAACTTTATGCCACTAATAGCTAAACTCTGATTCACACCTTAATGCAACACCAGCGAAGTTCAATCTTTCATGGTTATTTTTATGACTACAGAACAAGATTGATGTAATATCTAATAAATTATTTCCAGAGATACACAAGCTGGACTCAGGTCCAGAACTTACTAATTTTCCACATAAGTTCATCACCGCCTCCACCAAAGTCAAGAAAATTTAGACTATAAATGTAGTAAAAATGAATGTGACATACTTGCAATTGTTACAAGAATCAACAAAACACGTAACTTATAAAACAATGCTGTTTATCCACTTTTTATCCCATTGTGCTTTTAATCAGACAACCTCTTGAGTTGTTTGTCCTTTTAATTACTAAAATAGTAACCTTTATTTCTGTTTTTAAACATATCAGTAGGTCTGGTGTTGTCAAATTCAGCAAAACTTGTGCATTAATTCAATTAGTTGCCACAGAGTTCTCGTAATAACCGTGTCTTGGTTTAAGCATAGTGAGAAACATAACTTGCTTTTATAAGAGAACGTAAACTACTAGTTCAAGTGTCCTTCAACGATAATACACACAAATAATCACCGATTTTGGTCATTAGTAAGAGAAAATAAATCATCTGTTACATATCAGTATGAGAATTGTTAACAATGGTGATGAATGTAAAACTATTCTTATGATGAGCACCTTCATGAAGATAGCTGGTGATTTATTTCATTACTGTTATGTGGTTGAAATGTCATTAAAAAAGTTCACTTTTTTTGCTGTGCTTGTACCTGTAAGTGTAACGAAAACACAGAGACCAAACATTTTAAGTTATTTGTCTATTTATAATGTAAAACGCTGTCAGTATGTAATTAAGGGTAATTAAGAGTGAGAGGCATTAAGATTAGAGCCAAAAAATTTAAGGTAGGAGCCAAGAGCAGATAGTACTTTAAATTTATTCAATGAAGATTGGTCGTGTCGTGTTTGGAAATATAATGCTGTATACATAATTTGCAGATAGAAAATAATACACATGTCAGATAGCTTTTGTGAAGAGTGCTTCCTAACAACTGATTTATTAAAATAGCTGGCTGCAATTGAAGTTATTATTAATTGAAACATTGCCATTAAAACCTCTTATAATATTGGTTGCACCAAACATTTTAATTTAGCCAAAATAATGAACCTAAACAGTACAGTTTTTGATGGTATCAGTTAAAATTTCAGTGGATAGTTGAAGAACATTATGAATGAATTGAACACTTCTGTTGATAGCAACTAGCAGAAGCTAGTAAACCTGAAACACTATACCTTGCACACTAACGTTTCTTAAATGTTCAATTTATATAGGACATAGTACACTTTTAAAAACAGATTTAAATTAATGACTCATTCTTCAATCTTCTATCCAACTTCTTATTAAGCTGTGGTCAGGATATTGTAAAAAAGAAATCAACCTAATTCAACTTTACAACTTATAAAACGATGTTTGTATACACTTTTATATACTGTGAACTTATTGTATACGTCTTGAACATGAGATTAACTATTAATGATAGTCCGATAACAATAGGTTCAACAAACAACGAATCTCGTTAAGATAGCTTTCAGATTTATTTTTGACAATTCAAACCTATTCACTACACAGATTTACCATAACAAGTTTGTGTTCTTTTTCACTTCCTCATCCAAATGAAGTTTCTATGTCAGGGTTCTACAAATGATTGCATGAGGAACCAAGTCAACAAAAGATACAATTGGCACGAGTGAAATGAGGTGTTGTTTAGTATAATATCAACATTCAAGAAACCTATATACCATGTGATGTTTGCAGAGTAAAGTTGTGTAGGTGTAAATTAAAAGGCAATAATTAAGACAACGTTTAAAACAGTAACATGGCTTGCTTGTTGTTGCATACAAAACCAGGTTTTTCCACAGTTGTAAACATTGAAATTAATTTGTTTTTACATGGGTTCTGAAGCTGGTCCATGATGATGATGATGATCTTAAACCATCATGTTCTTTTGTTTCCTAGCTGATTCCAAAGAAAAACACCACTATGATCTACCCGGTCACCCAAATTTTGCTCCACACTTCCCACACAAAAAGGAAAGTGCAGGTTATTCATTAATGGACACAGTATCACTATGTTTCTGAACTGATATCCATGGCCATGCATTTGGTATACTGCTTCACAGGGAAAATGCAATGGATTTTGTTAAACAAACAATGACATGTGAGAATTGAAGTTTCTTATTCAAAGTGTGTACTTTATTAGGTAGAGGAAACTTACTCTATAATGCATTTTCTTATCACACTTTTTAACTATTAAGTTTTATTGAAACTAATAAAATGTCCAGTGAGATTCATTGAATAAAAAACGAAAACAAGACAGGAAAAAGTGTATAAAATATAAACAGACAGAGTAAACAGTGTTAGATTGAACCAGAATTATATAGCTTCCGTAAGCAAATGCGTTGCATGTGGATGAAATGCTATAATATTACCACTTTTTGTGATTGAGTCTAATTACAATGATGCAGTGTTGTACCTTAAAAAGCTACAGCTATATCAGCATAACAGATAAATTATATATGCTAAATACTCATATATGTTCCCTTCACCCTTAATAGTTCCATTCACACTTAATAGTTTCATATCATTTATAACTAAGACGATTTAAATATCTGTCTTTCCCTTTATCGTTCGAAATGTTTTTTGAAAACAAAACCATGACGAATTCGACGGGTGAATAATAGCCCAGGATGATCGACCCGGATGGGGCTATGTTCATAATAGAAATAACATGAATTGAAAGATGCATGATATAAGATAAAGACACATGTTGTTGTGATCTTGGTTGCGACAAATCTACAGCAGATAGAGATGAGTGTTTAATTGATGGGTCTTGAAGTCTGAAAGAAATTGAGACGTGTTTGGGGTGACCCAAAGTTTTGTTGATAAGGACTGTCAAACGCAAAGGATGGGCCAATATGTGGAAATTTATGAAAGATTCCCCACCTGTAGTCTTGTGAAGGTGCATGAGAGCAACCCATTGCAACAAATTATGATGCAACTTTTGACCCAAAAAAAAAGGATTATCATGGAACAAAAGGGTATGCCAATAGTAAGAAAAGTTCAGTTTTTTGTGTATTTACTTTTCTTATGAAGAAAAAAAAAAAGTTGAGGCCAAACTCTATGTATTATTTTGAGTACAAAAAACCCTTTTTGCTTATACACTACTTCACCCCATTTTATGTGAAGATAACATTTTTCATCATTGTGTGAATAGAGCATGAAGTAATAATAAGAGGGTTTTGTTTTTTTGACAGAAAAGAATTAGAGCAGCATGAAAGTGAAGCTTAGTTTGAAAGATTAAGCAAGAGAATGAAGTGGATGCATAAGTATGGGACCAGATGTGAGCATTAAAAAGGAGGGAGACATGGTGGTTCAATTGATGTGAGATGAGAACCACCTCATGATTATTGACTTAGATGATAGAATATATGTATCAAGATTAACTCACTTTAATCTTGTAGTCAGTGTAAGAGCTTTTTCACAATGGAATGAAACTTTACTCATATTTTAATCGACAAACGAATTTAATGGAATCATTCATAAGAACGAAGAAGAAAGATGTATAAACTTAATGTCTCGAGATTTTGAGTTAAAAGTAGTATTTATTATAATACTCTTTGGAAAAACTGATGGTGAACGAAGAATGGTTGTTGAATAATGTTTTGGTTTCTTGACCGGTAGATTTTGGGAGTGAAAGTTTTGTTGGTTTGTCTTTGTAAGTTTGTTGTATTCCTATTTGATTCCTAATGATGTTGTCTGCAACATGCTTGTTGCCTCCTGGGATTATTTGTTTTGAAAAGAATGGATTTGAGAATGAATGATTATTGTATAGGTATATATTGTAGAAGCCCGATCTAACTATCGATCTATCTAAGCAAAAAGGTTGTTGACAAATGAGTCATATTATTGCTATAATTGGCACGTGATGATTGTGAAGTGACACTGTGTGCTTTATGTTCTTTATGTTCATTGTCACTCACTTCAATGCTAAGCAACTCATTGTTTAAAAACTACACCACACAAATCATTGCCTATTTTTATTATTATTATTATTTTCAAATCTAAATTTGGTTGGTTCAGTGTGAAAATCTGTGAAACTGAAACAAACTCAATTACTCAAATTATTAACAAAAATGTGAGTGCAACAAATTGAAAATCTCTATTGGTATCCGTCTACATCGTGATTGTGATGTAAAAAATTTCAAATTAAAAATTTGATTTCTCTTCCCACTACTTTTCCCATTTTGCACCCAAATGATTGCACAATGTAACCAGAACTAGATAGCGTGCTTGAGTTTTTTTTTTTTTTTTTTCAAATTT
>Ga0209389_1004967_pt1 | contig 11219 bp, 10 predicted proteins | sample CowpearedBW_FD_187526 | JGI IMG/M metagenome (GOLD analysis project Ga0209389, IMG submission 187526) | Root nodule microbial communities of legume samples collected from California, USA - Cow pea red BW (SPAdes) (version 2) | ecosystem: Host-associated > Plants > Roots > Nodule | place: USA... | reverse complement strand
CAACTTGTATTCATTGTGTGGTCATTTTCAAGTGTGGATTATACAGTTGTGAAGATTCCATCACTCATAACACTGGATACCTCGTCCAGGGTTCTCATATTCATTTTCCAAAAAATTAGGTAGAAACAAACACGGGTTTTTTATATTGGTTTTAAGAGTAGTTTTATATTGGTTTCTAAGTTTTTTCTGAGTCCCAAATTGTTAGGTTTTCTTGTTAGTCCTATCTATTATAATGTGTGAAAGTCACGTTTAACAAGTTTCAATCAGAAAAAATACATCTACCAAAGTTTCAATGCACGGAAGCAGAGGAGTGTATTGAAAACATAAAATATTAATATAGTTTTATTTTAAAATAAGTAGATAATTAAAATAAAATATTAATACAATAAAAAAATGAAATTAATTTATTTAGATATTAATAATTGATTTTAGTGTATTTTTATTATGAAATATAATTCTTATATATTGAAATATTTTTTATCTATTATATTTATTACATTTTTCACAAATTTTTCTTTTACTTCTAATTTTTTTTAATTCAAATAATCTCATTTTTCATCTTTCTTTTCCCTCATATCTACTTGTTTACACTTTCCTAAATACATTTTCTAATTTAAACACAAGTAGATGGAGAAAATGTTTCAAAATATATAAAATTGAAGTATTTTCATATTTTTAGGAAGGAAAATATGAGTTGATTTTCTTAATATTACAAAAATAAGATTTATTATAAATTATGTAATATTATGTCAATCAGGATTGTTATTGATTTTTTTCATAATAGTTATAAACTTTCTATATTTCAAGTTGTTTAAATTATATTTTTAATGTATGAATTTGATTTAGAGTCATATATTTTTTATTATTATCTTTCTTTTTGAATAACATTTTTATGAAAATATTTGATGTGTTTTGAGATGTGAACTTAACTAAGTGATGCTAAAATATTTAAAAAAGTTAATGTGAAAATATGTTTTCTTTTTTTAGATAAAAAATTGTTTTTATATATGTATAACTCTGATTGATGTGAAATAATCTTTCACTTTCCACTTTGATTGTAATTACGAATTTTAACTTACAATGGAAAGGATAATTATAAAAGTATTATTAATATTATTTATTATATAATTTTATTTTGTCAAAAGTAACTTATAACTAGATGAAGTATCTTGTTGAAATTACAGTTTTGAAAGTAAGCTATTAAATCAATAAGTAAGAACAATATTAAAGCCATTAAATTTATCGTTGATAATATTTAAAAATCAATTATAAAATATTATATATAACTATTTTGATCACTTCAGCTAATAATTATATTCATATCTTCTATTTAAATATGTAAAAATAATATCAACATCTTACGGGTTAAATATATTGATCCTAATTTTTCATTCTGTTTTTTTTTTAAATATTTAAAAAGTTTTAATTTTTATAAATTGTGGTCAATTTAGTCCTTTTTCTAGACGTCGTTTAAATTGTTAAGGGGGATTGACAGTAACTGTCACATGTCACTTCATAAGTTTTTTTAAATTTTTTTAAATTTTTTAAAAAGATTTAATTTTTTTAATTTTAAAAAAAATTGTCCATGTGTCAAGTCAACAGTGTGACACGTAATAATGTCAGGGCCACATGTCAAGTCAGTGTCACTAACACGTGTCAAGTTAGTATCCTTACCATATGTCATGTAAAACTAGAAAAAATTAAATAAATAAATAAATATTTATTTACAATAATTGTGGATTAGAAATATATCTAAAAGAATTATGTTGTCAAGTTATAATAAGGAATAATGGTAGCTTAAGTGATTAAGAACGTTGTTTGTGTTAGGAGGTCTTGAGTTTGAATCTTGCATATGCCATTAGTGTGATATTCTTTTTATTTATTTTATTGTGTACATCATGTATGAGCGTGATGTACATCATGGCTAGGAGGGCTAAATTTTTAGAGCATCAAAAGGAGATCTAAGGAGAGTGTAGATGGCTAGTAAGGTGCTTGGTGTTAAAGGTAAAGGTTAAAGTTTTTTTGTGGGCAAAGAGAAGCATCTAGGAGGTTATCTTTAGCGAGAGCAAGGGCGGAGCAGTAGGAAAAGAGGTAAGGGGAGTTTTTTTGTATCTTTAGCCATTTGACTTATGTTTCCTTCATGAGCATGATGTTTGGTGCCCATGTGTTGCATAAAAAATTATATGTACGTGTTTGTATGGAGACAATTGAGGATGTATTTGGGGCTTGGGCATTTTCGTAGGTGGAGAAAATGAGGTTCTGCACAGGAACCTCTGGTGGCTTTTTTGTATTTTGGGGTTCATTTGATCTCAAATTTGTAAAAATGAGTCCGTTGAATATTTTTTTTTTGCAAAATAGGGTTAAGTCGTCAGAGTGGAGGACGACATTACAGGTGAAGTCGTCCTCCACCCTGCCGATTTCCCTTTTTTATTTTAAAAATGTGAAGTCGTATTATGAAAGACCGATTTATATTCACGTAAAAAAGTGAGGTCGTCTTCGTACATGACAACTTCACTTTTTAATTTTTTTTTATTAAATACAATTTCTGTTAACGTTGCAGTTGCAGCTTTACATATAGGGGTGGCAAAATGGGCCAACTCGACCTGTAGCCCGCCAAAACGGGCCGGGCCGGGCTGACCCGCCACCAATAACTGAGCAGGATAATGTAACCCGTCCCGTCTTAGGGCGGGCTGGCAGGCTGAGGGGGTGGCCCGCCTCTTTTTTTTGTAATTTTTTTCAACTTTTTTTAAATTTATTTTCATAAATATATTATATATATATATATATATACATATATATATAATATAAAAAAGTATTATTTTTTAATTATTTTTAATTTTAAACATAAAAAAGTTAAAAAAAAATGGGTTGACGGGCCAGGGCGGGCTGGCCTGTTTTGGCCCACTAAACTAGCGAGCTAGGTGGATCGGGTTACAACGGGTAGGCGGGTTGAAAATTCCAACCCGGCCCACCCTTTTCTCGGTGGGCTGGCGGGCCTGGTCCATTTTGACATTCCTGTTTATATATAAAGCCCCTGAACTTGAACTGTGTTTCCTAAATTATCAGAAAGGCATTTAATTTCATTCATAAGTTTCTAGGCCATTATGGTTGGATATTTTTGTAAACCATTTCCATGAGTACACTTTATCATAGAGACAAAACATAAAACCACACTGTTATACAAAAAAAAAAATATAAAACTTCAATGTTATAAAAAGAAACTTAATAAAAAAAAACTGAAAAGAGAAGTCGTTATGTACAATGACGACTTCACTTTAATGTGAATAGAAATCGACCTTTCACAATACGACTTCACTTTTTTTAAAAAAAAAAAGAAACCGGCAGGATGGAGGACAACTTCACGTGTAATGTCGTCCTCCACCCTGACGACTTGACCCTATTTTGCAAAAAAATATTCAACGGACCCATTTTTACAAATTTGACATCAAATGAACCCCAAAATACGAAAAAGCCACCTCTAGTGCACTGTCAGATAGCAGTTTGGAACCGCCAAGCAGGGTTCGCTCTTGGTTGTTGCGTGATGGCACGTTGTGGTTTCTATTTGAATGTGCACCTTTGATTGTGTGCTATTGACATAAAAGGTGCTGAAGTGCTACTATTTTGAGGAGTTGGTGTATAAAGAAGTGTGTTATATGCATGATTGATGGTACTTAAGTGTTTCTCTTTTCCTTGGAGAAGCAAGATAAGGCAAGATAGCTTATAGGGCTTGGCATGAGGGATGGTTTTCAAGCCAAGCTTGTCCACAACCCTTGTACTAGCTACATTGACACAACTTCCACTATCAATTATGAGGAAACAAGTTTTGTTGTTGATTTGACACCTTGAGTGAAAATATTTTCTCTTTGGTTTTCAAATTCTTTGGGCACTTGGCCTAACATGCGCCTAACCACTAACAACCCTCCTTCATTGGGTTTGATTTCATCCTCACTTGAAGATTAGGAAGAAGTGTGGAAGGAAGAACTTTTAGGGGAAGGAGGAGATGAATGCTCACTTTCAACCTCTCCTTTTGGGTTCAAGATCATGTTCCTTTTTGTTGGACAATTTGAAATATCCCAAACATTTAAAACATTTTATGGAACTAGTTCTTGAACCTTGGAAAGAGTTTGGATTTTCATGGAAAACTTTAGGCACACTTGACCTAGGTGGGTGGTCTTTGGAAGATGTTTTCTCATCCTTTCTTTCTTTTCCTTTCCAAGTCCTAGAGTAGTAGTCATTGTAAAGAGTACTCTTCTTGGTCTCTTGTTTCTTTTTCAATTGACTTTCAACTTTTAAGGCCAAGTGTAAAATTTTATCAAGAGTAGAGTACTCATACAATTCAACTACATCTTGAACTTCTCTTCCAAACCCACTCACAAATCTAGCTACCTTTTTTTCTTCACTTTCAAATTGGAGTCCTACTTTGAGAAGCGTCGACTCCATCATTTTGTAATATTCATCCACACATATGGACCCTTGTTGAAGCCTTTGGAGCTTCAATAGAGCTCCCTCCTATAGTAGGAAGGAACAAATCTAACGTGCATCAAATTTTTAATGTCCATCCAAGAGGCCACAGGTGGCTCTTGGTTAATTTTGTCCATACACCAAGAAAGGTCATAACTCATGTAAAAAGGTGAAACTAATTTGCCAACATCACCCAAAATCCAAGCATAAAATTTGGTAGCATAACACCTAGTAAAAATTGCCAAATGGGATCACCAAACAACATAAAAGCTCTCGGCCAAATAGGTTTTTGCCATGGAAAACACTTTTTCTTTTCAAAACTAGGTGCTTAAGATGATGAGAAGGATATTTTAGGGTGTCTTAGTTCCTTAAAAACTAGGTCAAAATCAATTTCAAGGAGCATACAACAATACAAGGCATAGATCTCATGCAATAGCTAAAATACTTAGAAACAAGAACAAGAAAACTCAAATAAGCATATGACAAGAGACTCAAACATAGCTAGGAACATTTTAAGAAGACTTTCAACATGTGAAGAAAAAAAAATTTTTGCATGGTAACAACTAGAATGCTCTCGGTTTTTAAGCAAGGAAAACCATACACTTTATATTCTCACTTCAAACAAGCACATACATCAAAAGATGAGTTTTTGGATACATAAACTCTTATGGAGTGGTAAGAAAATGTGCACACCACTTGAACAAGCCAAAATCGAGAGGTCTCCAAGCGAAGAAAGCCACCAAAACAAAGGTTAGCACAAGAAAAATACCATATTCAAGATAACTTGAGCTCTAGATACCAAATGATGAAGGATTATCTTGTTTCCTTTTAGATTTACGAATATGGTGAAGTTGTTTAAGAAAGCTTTTCGAAAATTCCCACTAGACATTAAGATAGTAAGCTATCTAAATGTGAAGGTTTATTTCTCAAGCTCATAAAAGGTAGGAGAGAGTTGGATTCAAGTTCAAGTAGCACACGGTTTTAACAAAACTTAGAGAACAAAAATGAAAGAAGAAACAAATAAAATGGAAAGCATAGAAGGTGGTGCAATGGAGGAAGCATGCCACTCATAGGAGGGGATCTAAGTCAACAAAACCCTAGAGATGAGTGAATGGTACCGCCACTTGCAAGCAAGATAAGGCAAAGGTGAGTTTCACTTCATGGAAGGAAAGCTCACGAAAATTTAGTGGTTGAAACACAAGGTTTATAACATCAAAATGATCAACCATTTTACAAGACAAGGAGCCCCCTTTAAATAGAAGTCCATAGGGGACCTTTAGCAAAAACACAAACATGAAAGGGATCAACTAGCAAACCCTAATTCCTAGGCTAGGAATGCCACAGGGCCAAAATGAGAGGCATTGATTGGTGGATGCATTTCCATGAGGATTTTAGGCCAAAAAGGGAAGGAGATCAAGTAGCTTTCAAAGGAATCATCCAAAATGGCAAAAGGAGACAAGGTACATGTCTACTTTTGCTTTTACTTTATGCTTTTTTGCTTTTCTCTCTCCTCCACATCATCCACATGCTCCAATCACCATGCGCCACCTAGCATGCTCTACTTTCTTTAATTACCTACAAAAACAAGACAAACAAAGATTAGCATTTTGGTTTAAGTTAAGCTAATCTTGGTCAAAGGTCAACTTTAGTCAAAGTCAACAAGTCAACCAAAATAAGTCAACTAAAAACCAACTTAACCTTGTGTTTGGATGGAGCATTTCAATAATGCTTAGAAATTGAAATGCTTTGTATTTGAATTGCTTGCAATTAAATTCCATTTATTTTTTAAATAATTCGTTTGGATAAGGAAATTAAAATACCTTACATTTCAATTTCTTGTTTGGAAAAAAAAATTGAATTTATTGTGAGATAAAATTTAATTTTAACAATATTTATTTTAGATTTAATTATGTTTTGAGTTCATGATAAATTTGGAAACTCAACGATCAAGAAGGGCCCGACGACACGAACGGGTCTGACGACCCGGACGAGCCCGACGACCTAGACGGGCCAACGACCTGGACGGGTCCGACGACTCGGACGGGCCTTCCAAACCGTCGGGTCTGTCATGGTCGTCGGGCTTGTCCAGATAGTTTGACCCGTCTGAGTCGTCGGGTCCATCTGTGTCGTTGGGACCGTCCATGTCGTCGGGTCCGTCTAGATCGTCGTGCTTGACAGTTTGGAAGGGTTCGTCCAGAATGTCGGGCCCGTCCAGGTTGTTGGACCCGAAGGTTTGGAAGGACCCGTTCGGGTCATCGGGCAGTCCGGGTCGTCAGGCCCATCTGGATCGCCGGGCCTGTTTGGGTCGTCAGACCCATATGGATTGTCGGGCCCGTTAAATCATTGGTCTTGTCCGGATAGTCCGTGTCGTCCGAGTCATCGGGCCATTCTGGGTCGTCGGACCCGTTCTGGTCGTAAGGCTCATTCGGGTCGTCAGGCCCGTTCGGGTCAACGGACGAGCCTATCTGGATCATCGAGCCCATTCAGGTCGTTGAACCCATCTGGGTCGTCGGGGCCATTTGGGTTGTCGAGCCCGTTTGGGTCGTCGGACCCGTCTGGATCGTCGAGTCCATTCGGGTTGTTGGACTCGTCTAGGTCGTCGGACCCGTCTAGGTCGTTGAGCCCATTCAGGTCGTCGGACCCGTTTGAATCGTCGGCCCCGTTTGTGTCATCAGGCCTACCAAAGAGTTTAGAATGTGAGGTTGAGTGAGAAAAATTTCAAATTTCACCTATTTTGAGGGTATTTGAATTTCTACTAATTTAGCTTATTGAAATCCCTCAAAAAAATGCTTGCATTTGAAATGCTTTTTAATTTCTGTATCCAAACAAAGCATTTCAATACAAAGCAATCTAAATTCTTCAAAAAAATGAATTACTTCATTAAAATACTCTATCCAAACACACTCTAAGGGAATTTAATCTAAAGTAATGGAAAACAAAGATAAAGGTGATGGAATAGAAGACTCTCCTCTAGACATTCTTCTAGTGATCCTTCTTGAGGGTGCTTCTATGGAGGTATCATGGTTGGTCACGCCTTCATCATAGTGTATGCACTGTTTTTTTGGTGTGAGAGGATTGAAGGGACTATATCATGAGATAAGGATTTAATTGGTCATGTGGATATGAATTAAAAAGTGATATAGGTTGGGAAAGCTAGGAAGGATATGAGATGGTTGCTAAGCTTGTGCATGGTTTTGATGCTTGGTATGTGTGAAACAGGTGCATTATTCATGAAAAAATGTTGTTTTTCGTATTTTCGCACAACAGGGATTGTCGGGCGTTGGCTACTTTCCGCCAAGCCCTGAGTCTCGGGTTTGGGTTCCACCGAGCAATGGTTTCCTACCGCCGAGCGTCGAGTCTTGGGTTTTGGTTCTCCTAGGCACCAAGCTCTAGTCGCCAGGCAACTACAATTTTTCTGGTCTGCGCAGTTTTCATAAAATTACGTTTCTCCTATTCGTTAACCGTCTGAGTTAAATGAATTTTTGACACCTGATTTATAATATGTTGTTCTTTAGTTTGAATCGTGTGTTCATAACAGAATTATATAGGAAATTTTTATCACCAATCCTTCCTTCTTCCTCAGCAATAATGCTGGTAATAAACTTGTTCATTGTAATGCAGTACCAATATTCAGTTGTGTTATCTCAACCTTCTCAAGGAATTATGGGCTCAATTGCAACCGCACTGAATTAATGAAAAATATTCCATTAGTTATTCCATACTTTTCCTTTTCTCCAATTTTGATTTTAATAGTTCGTAGGTTGAAATGGAAATTTGATGAACAGATAGTAAGCTACGCAAGTAAAATATGGTTAGAATTTTTCTCGTCTTATGACTCTTTTTTGCACATTTTGGCTTCTGAATTTGTTTAACTCTAATTCTTAAACGGAACATGTTAATAATTTGTGATGAGTTTTACTTGTTGGGACTGATGGTCCTAGAATGACAACATGCAGGCAGTGGTTTTAGTGACAATGAATAGGATAGCTAGTTGGCACTTCAATGGTGTGTCATAGTATTAAAAAGACATATGATGATGATTGTCCCCCACATAATAGTGTTTTCTATGTAAGATAAACTTCTTAAAATGAAAAATCATGAGATAAAAGAGATAAAATTTACCACTCTACTTTTCTAATATTTTATTGTGTGGACAATGATAATCGTACCATTCTGAAAATATGTAGAGAACTATTATAGTTTGTTAAAAACATTGATATTTTTTCCTTCACATTTTCTAATTTGTAAAAGCTTGTAATATTTTTTTATGAAAATATCAAATTCTTTTTTCCCACCAAAAAAGTTGGATAGCCACAAGTTTATGAATGATCACTATTCATAACAAGGAAATACAAAAACATCTAAAAGAAAAGGAATTAAGTCCAGAAGAAACTCTTGTATAACCTAAGCAATAGTTTTGTGTCTACATCAGAAAACACACATATGTCAAAGAAAACCCAAATGCTTGCAGGTTCACTAGAGTTTATTTATTGGTGTGATCAGCTATAAGCCTCTCAAATCTTCTGAATGATAATATCAACATCATATTCTGGTTCCACAAGCATTCTAAATGTTGGAGAATGCCTATAATTAGGAGACAGAGTGAAGCTAAACCTGGAGATGATCAGGGCTAGCACAACCTTCAATTCAACCATTGCCATGTTCTTTCCCAAGCACATACGAGGACCCAACCCAAATGGCACATAAGCTTGTGGATACTTGCAGGCCTTGGACACTCCCTCACTGAACCTTTCTGGTTTAAACTGATTAACATCTGCTCCCCAATTTTCAGGATCTCTGTGCAGGGTTGGGATCAGATTCCACAAACAAACACCCTTAGGAACATCCAGGTTTCCAATTTGGATATCTTCAAATGCTTCCCTTGACACAAAGGCTGCTGTCGGGTATAAACGTAGCACTTCTTGAATCACCATACCCAGCTGTTAACAGCCACCAACCACAGAGAAAATGGTTCATAAGTTCACCAAAATATGTGAAATCAAATGGGATTTGAGCCAAGGTAACTCCTTCCCTTAGGGATAGAGTATGCATACATGGAAGAAGAAAATGGTTATTTCACATAAAGGGAAATGGATGTTAAAAAATTTAGCATATCATTAAGGTTATGTTCAAATGTTGTCTTGTGTTTATCGATTTCTTGTTACACAATAAATAGGTGCATGGCAAAAAATAAGGCCAGGTATTAATAGTCTTTGTCTGATAGAAGTTAAAATATTGATATAAAAAATCACTGGAATCTATTCAATACTTGTTCATATCGAGAGAAATATAAAATTTAACATGATTTGTATATGAAAAAGCTCAATCTCCTTGCAGAGTATGACATGGTGCAGTTGATAGATATTAAGCATGTGATTATGAATTTTACCAAGTTTATGTGAAAGAACATGCATCTAATGAGAGAAATCAACTCCTTAATTTCAATACTTGTAAAAATGAATCTTTGACTTTTGGAAAGAAGATAACCCATGTTCACTCAGCTCAAAGAAATTATAAGTATGTAAAAATAAGGCAAGCAATTTCATAAAATTACGACATGCAAGACTAATTATATGGTTTCTGCAAACCAAAGGGTATACCGTTTTCAACAGAGGGAGAGATTCTGAATCTGGTATACCATTGGGGCAATGTTCAGCCACCTCAGCCCTTATACGAGACTGCCACTCTTGGTGCAAACCAAGAAACATCAAACACCAGCAGGCTGATACAGCAGTGGTTTCATGACCAGCAAAGTAAATGTTTTTGCAGTTATCCACAATGAACCGTTTAGAGAAGTCCTTCCCCAGACTCGGATCATTCGTGGCTGCTTCCAACAGTAACTGCATCAAATCCTTCTCTGATGCGGATGCCTCTGAGCATTCTCTCTTACGATTCTCCACTACATCCCATATCAGTGACTCTATCTCTTTCTCCAAATCCGCTATCTCATCTTTCTTCTTTGACCAGAATTTCAGTTTCTCACTGCCATTAATTAATAATCAATAAGCTTTTAAGCCACAATTATACTCACCATTCGTAGTGACTTTTTGATGTGCATGTATAAAGCTTTTAAGACATGCTCAAGGTTATATATAGATTATAGATAAAACATAATCAGCATTCTACGATGCTTTTTTATGTGTCACTCTTACAATTCTGCAGATCTATGTGTATGAAGAATTGTACTGTAAGATAGTAAAATTTTAAAGGGTAAAATGCGTTTTAGTTCTCAAATTTTGGTTCTAACGTTATAAAAATAGTGGTTTTGTTGGGTTTCCCATGTTTATAAAAATAGTGGTTTTGGTAGGTTTCCCATGTTTGAAATGCGTAACCTTGTACACTTTTGACATGACAAAAGAATAGGATCTACCACATTTTAGAAATACAAGAACCAAATTCACTGTTCTTAAAATGTAAGAACTAGAACTAATTTCTACCAAATCATTGAGTGACTTAAAACAGATTTGATCCCTTTTAGAATAATACAAGATTGGCATACCGAAGACCGCCGAGGCCAAAAATGAAGCCACTTTGCTTGAACATGACCTTCTGCATGCTTCTAAGCTTGGAGAAGACTTCCTTTCCCTTGGAATAAGAATGGCCAAAGCAAACCCTTGAAATAACATCAGCTGATAAACCTCTCAGATCTTTATCCACTTTAATTTCAGCTTTGCCACCTCCTTGACTCTCAATAGTTTGCTCCCATTTCAGTAGTAATGGTTGCGTTGACTCAATAATTAAGTCCACCATACCCTGCA
>Ga0209389_1004966_pt1 | contig 11219 bp, 3 predicted proteins | sample CowpearedBW_FD_187526 | JGI IMG/M metagenome (GOLD analysis project Ga0209389, IMG submission 187526) | Root nodule microbial communities of legume samples collected from California, USA - Cow pea red BW (SPAdes) (version 2) | ecosystem: Host-associated > Plants > Roots > Nodule | place: USA... | reverse complement strand
TTTTTTTTTTTTTTTTTACTACTTTTGGAGGAAATACTTTATCACTCAGCAATTCAATCTTATTATTGAATAGAAACATTTTCTTTCACAGCTCCAAATTAATGTATTGAGAACTGTTTTTAAGATTGTATTTAATTAGTTAATATCATAAACATTTTACTCTAGTAATATACAAAACTTGAACTTAGTTGTGTAATTTATGTAAATTGGTTAAATCAAGTTAAATATTTGAAATCAAATTTGACTTTGAAATATTTAAAGATTCTTCTTGGTAAAAAAAATTAACAGTTTCAACCAATTATAACCAATTATAATTTAATTTTAACGAAAAACTTTATAAATAATTATGAAAATATAAATTATAAATTAATAATTAAATCAGAAAAACTAATTTTTTATATAAAATCATTAATGATGTACCAATTCATAAAGCCTAATTCGTGTAATTTGATTGTGTATCATATGTGTGTATTATGATTAAACTATCTCTCTCTAAAATTGTATTAAAGTTGTTTATGTTGGCTTTGATTAAAAATAAAATAAAATCCAATTTAATAGTTAGTTATCTGTGGTCTGTATTTTGAAAACTTTTCTTAGAATCTAAATAAGAAAGAACGGTGATTTCGATTCAAATTTAGTTAATGGGAATTAAAAATGATGGTTGTTTTCACTTTTATTAATCACTAATAATGTTTGTTCCAACAAAAATAGAATTCTGATCAAGAATATCTTGATGTTAGCTAAAGTTAGATTCCCACAAAACGTTAGACAAAATTTGATCAATTAAATAATTATTTTTTCATTAAATGTTTGCATCACATCAAATCCAACATGGAGATCAATAGAGTTATCATAAGAAGTGTTTAAGGTCGTTTTATAGGGTGAGAATTATTTCACTTATATAATTAAAATTAATTTTATTTTTAATTGATAATTACAAGATCTCAAATATACGTTTTACAAAATTCTATCCTTAAAGATAAGGTCTCCTATTCTGAATGGTAGATAAATTTTTATCCTAAAAGATATGGTCCTGTGCTGAATGCTAACATTAATGCCATGGACTCTTTTTCCATAATCTGAATAATCTGAATGCTAACATTCGAATGGTAGATAAATTATTTTATTTTTATATTTCAAATTTAATTTTAATTTATATTAAACTTAAAATTTTGATGTAATGGGTTTAGGGATCTTAGAAATTACAAGAGGAGCTAGACCACATAAGAAATGATATATTTTTAATTCAAAATCTATAAAATAATGGATTTCTGAATTTTCTAGCCTGATACCACTTATAAGTCTGTAAAAAGATTTACCGAGAAACACAAACACGGATAATATTTTAGTTAAATCACATTTAACCTAAAATTTTAAAACAATAAATTTATTGTATATTACTTATCTTTTTTATTTTTATCTAATATAAAATTTAAATTCAGATTCTCAACAAAATTATTAACAAAATGCGCAAGAAATCGGGCAAGATACTGATTGAAGTGCGAACCATGATTCGCATGAAGCAAGACACTGACCAAGTGTTACTAAGAGACAAAGTTAAAAGGCTGAGTCTACTACAGTGGGGAGCCACCATAATGGTCGGTTGAATTATCGACATGCATGTTTAGAAAAAACGATTCATTATTTTTATTATTTTCTTTACATGAACTTCAAGATGACATACATCATAGATCCTAATATAGAAACAAACATAAAAATTAATAAACAAAAAATTAAGCTAAAGTATGAAATTGGCTTTCATCATGCTTTTGTTCAATACACAAGACTATGATATAACAATTAAATCTAAATACGTGAGTACCTTTTGAATTTACCTAAAGTTTTACTTGTCTCAATTGATTGGAGGAATCGGAAATATATACTAAAAAAATAACTATTTTCAAATAATATAATTTAAATAATAATAATAATAGCTGAATAATAAAAATTGAATTGTATATTCAACCTAAATATGATTTAATTAATTTTACTTTTATTTTTTTATTTATTAATTAAGGAATATACTCTGAAAAAAGTAAGTAGAGCACGTGTCTTAGAATTTAATATTTGACATGTGCATTGAGGTTTGCGTTTCTGTATACATTTATGTCAGACAGATGGTCATTAATGGAAACTCAGACACGTAGTTTCACTGGTTATTAATATTTTTTACCGGAACAAATATTATTATCATAACCAATTACTAATCAATTTGTATATATATAACAGTTATGTTGTAGGCAGGGCTAGTTTAGCAGATAAAAAGCAACTTGTTTACACACACTGTATACGATGTGCCTATATAACTGTTTAATGGTTTATAGAAATTGTTCAAAATGAATATGTTTCCACTTGTACTAATTTTTATATCATTTATATTTTTAAGAATTACGAACGAAACAAAATACTATATATTTATCTTAAATTTATTGAAAATTGAAAATACAAACAAACCAAAACTAAGTCGGAAGATTTCTTTTTCTCTGTCCTAAATTTTTAGATTTATAAAATAACCATTCCTGTCTATTTAACCAGCCACGTATGGCATAATAACAATTACAATGTTCTGTTTAGGTTACAAAATAAGTTACCCAGCTGTGAATTTTTTCCAGCTGCTACTCATCAAAAGCAAATTGTTTGTCAAATTCCAAAACAACATTGATCTTGTCTTTCATACAGAAAACGAAGCTAATCCAGTTAACTTCTCACTATGGTTCTCTGAACCATTTCATTCAAATAAACGCAGCCTGCATAACCATAGAGATTATAGATAAACACAAATGAGAAGGAGCTTCTGAAGTAACATTAAACATGTTGAGATGTTAATTACAATAAAAGACTAAAACATGTTGTAATACAATAATGTTCGAAGGATGAAATGAAGTATAAACTAACCCCAACTTGAGAGATGTATCAGAACTACCATTGTCTGCAGGAAAATCAGATGAACTGCTAGTAATTGACTCATAACACTGCCTTTGTTCTCGAACCAACTTCTGTTCATAAAAATTCTATTAAAAACAGTAATATTGATTATTGCTAAGTTCGTTTTAAAGTAGATATATCTCAGAAACTCATGGACCACAAATAAATGAGCTAGGTTTTGAAAAAGCCTATCACCTGCTTCAGTTTCTGGTTCTCTTCTGTAAGTTCGGCCTCCTTCACCAGCAACGTTAATTGCCAAATATCATTGCAGAAAAAGGTTGAGTGAATAAAGATTCATGAAAAAATCGCCAACAGGCTGCATTATTATAAACAAAAAAAAAAAAAATTCGTTTTTACTATCAGGGTGTCTGAAAATTATTCAAGAACATAGTTTTCCACATCCAAGCAACGATTACCAGCTTCAACCAAGACATTTTAAACTTAAATGCACTTTTGATATTATTTTTCTAACGAACATTATGACGACTAAATAATATACCTTTAGCATATTTTCTATCACATCTGTCTCTCCCTGTTTATGAATCACATAAATGGCTTCATCAAATTACACTACAATAAAAATCATTTTAGAGAACACCAAACGTGACCACGAATATAAAAATATGGTCTAAATATAGTAAAGACAACAGTTTTTTAGACGTGACTTAAAAACTATCTTAAACAACATTTAAATATTGCTCGTAAGAAGTGTGGGCTAATGTGTGTTCTAAAATACACTCAAAATTAAAGCTTTTAGATTAGAAAAATTCTCTCCCTCCTTTTTTGACTGAAAATGCAAAACTTAGTTTCAAAAACACAAAAATTTGAATCTCTTCCCTACCTTTAATTTTAAAGTGAAAACTCCAAGAACTCACGGTGTTGAAAATGTGAAGTTTTGAAAAATATGTACATCAAAATCCTTGCCTTTTATGAGGATTTTAAGCAGCAGTTTTAAAATTGTTGCCGTAATGAAAATAGTGGCCTATTATTTATAGTTACGTTCACCTAGACTATATCTAAAAAATTGTTGTCTAAACTTTAGTTCACGGTTTTGTATTGTTGTCTAAAGCGATTTTTGTTGTAGTGTTATTTTAACTAGACGAGTTGAACTTATACATCTTCTAGGTTTCACGTCAGAAATTCAAGTATGAGTTATTAACATGCACTGAGAAAAAAACATAAGGAAGTGTGACCTATATATTCAAGGTTGTGGAGTTTTGGATGAATAACTGAATATGAAGTGTCCAGTTTTTTAGGTTTGTCATTGGCATACTAGCCCTATTGATAGAAAATTTTGTCGTTGGTTTAGAATGTTTAATAATATTTAAGATACAAATTGATTTGACCAGAAAATACGAATAATATCTCAAAGACATATAGGATTTGGAACCTGTGTGAGCATTTACCTTTGTTTTAAGGCTGTTGATCTCTTGTGTCATTTTTTCTTCCTGGAATCAACACGTTAATTGATTAGTATTGTACGTCAAAAGCATGCACAATTTACGTGTACAACGTTGACTTCCCAGGTACAATTAAGTTCTAGATTTCATCTCGTAAGGGGAAACAGCTATAACGAAGTTAGAGTACAAAAGTTTGGGAGAAACCTTAATTTTTGAAATAGTGGTCCAACGTCTTTGGAGAAGTTCCTCCAGTTTCTGCAATTCTTGTATTGTCAATCCTTGCAAGTCTTGTCCATTCAACTGACTGCATTAAACATGTGCATTCATGGAAACCATATCTGTCTTTCGTGCATGGATATTTTATCTAAGTCTAAATTAAAGAAGTTGCAGTGAGTTCATACCTCAGTTCATGAGTCTTATCTTCTACAACCTTGCGCAGCATGTCAAAAGACTCACTTCCAAGCTATATATACATAGATTGTATTAGATTTTTCATCATTTTTTAATTGTTCATAAGCAAGCTATCAAAGACAACTATGTCCAAATCATTTTTTTTTCGTTGTTCCTATGTTCCTCCCAAGTTAAGGATGTAGAATGGTGCAGAAATATTATGTCATGAGAATCATAATCTACCATATGAAAATACATGGAATCATGAGACACTTTTTCAAATGACGATGAGAATTGCATAGCTCCAAACAACAATACTTGTTCCACTAGATAGAGTTATTATTAGACAAATCAAATCAACAACATTAGACTCTTTAAAACAAAAATTTGTGTAAAATCATCAGACAAACCAAGACACCAGTATTAGGTTTACAAAGGAAGTTTCATTGGAGAGATATAACACTAATAAGACCTAAGCCCAATCACATAAGACATTAATACTACTCTCAACTCAAAATCTTAAGAGAATAGATTTATGGGTCTTTATCCTTATATAGTGCTCTACTTTCTCATTTCTAGCCCATGTGGGACTTAGACTAACACTTGGATTCCTAACAATCTCTCCTTCAATGATGAGTCCCTTAATCACATTGGTACACTCCCACTCCAACAAATGACTCACACTTAGGATTGTGAGATGTGATTCTCTATTTTTACTATATAAGAGACCCTATGTAAAACTTAAGATACACCAAAAATAAAAATACTTCCTAGTTGTGTAGTCGTGGACGTAGGCATACACATTGTACGTCGAATCACATTAAATTCTTCTGTCGTTTATTTTATTCTTTTTATTCTTTCATTTATTAACTTGTTCCTAAAAATCACAGATAGAAAAATAAAAGAGAGGCAAAACAGCGGGACTACTCTACTGAACTAACATTTTTCATTGCAGTAAAATATTCAATTATCTCTGAGAAACAGAGCTCTTTTGGTTTTGATTGATTAATGATTAAAGGAATATTAGAAAGTAAACGTAGTTATACCTGTTGTTGTCCAGTAGATGAAATGTCTGATCCTTGAACACCTGAATGCCGATTACGCCTTTCAAGTATTTGTTGCATGCTGAAACAGACAAGGGCGTTGAAATTAAATTCAAAACTTTCCCTTCCTTTTCCTTTGTGAAGACGCAAGAGGCTCATAAAATCAAGAACTTTATATCATCATTTTATAATTATTTTTTATTTAATTGCTATATATCAATTAGTTAAATTCATATTAATAGGTTTGCATTGAGCTCATATGACCTAGTCCAAGTGGGCGTATCTAGAAGCTAGTGACTAAATCCTGAAATAACATGTTAGTTTTACTATAAATGATTGGATAGAGTTAAAAAATGTTAAGCTAACTTAATCTTATAAAACCAATTTATAAGACAAAATTTATTTCCACTTACATATTGTCAAGTAACTTCATTTCTAATTTATGTGAGATCCCTACCATAAATAGTGGAAAAATATGGTTTTGAAGTAGGTATTAACCAAAGTTTCATATTAAATAATATGAAGAATAGAAAAAGTATGAAGTAATTACAAAATTAGAGAGTTAATTTGAGACTTGTCAGCACAACTTAAAAAGCCTGGGGTTTGGATAATTGTGTGTCACAAAAAATTGTATTTTTTTCAGAGAAATTGTACTAGAAGATTTGGAGTAAACATTATTTATTACATGGTTCTAGTGGTATCAGTAACCAAGGGAGGAAGAAGAGCAATTTGACATGTGTGTTATGTGTTTGGAGATAGTTTAGTGTTAATGACTTTGATGATGTATTTGTGGTAGGATATTGGCCGGTACAACAATGGATTTCGACTTGAGTATATGTTGGCAGGTAAGATTTTATTCCAGAGCACGAAGAAGATTGGATGATGTTGAAGTTTCGTTGGAAAATTACTCTCCGGTTCTTCATGAATAGGAATGTTAAAGTGAGTCAATTTGACTCACACGGGTTGACTTACCATAGGTTAAGCTAAAATAGGATATGTTTAACCCAACTCACCTTTTTGATGAGTTAGAAATTTTGTAACTGATAAGTGTCTAAAAAATGTTAATTTAGACATAAATGTGACACTTATCACACTTTAATTAATTATATTTTGTAAGCAAGCAATCCTTCTTATCTTATAATTACATAATGAGGTATGGAGAATTATAATTTCTTGAATTTAATGATATTTCAATGAATTTCAGTGATTTTTTTAAAGAATTAAGGAATGATGCAGCTGAGCCTTAAAATGTGTTGTTGAGTGCTAAGAAAGGCAGTTTGGAAATATCTGGAATGTAGCTTTTGCAGCTGAGCCATTAGATAGTAGTTGAAAATTAAAATATTAACATATTGACAAACACATAAATTAAACATCTGAACTATTCAAACATTATTAAACAACATTAATATTTAAAAATATCAAATTGTGAACTTATATATTTAGAAACACTAAATAATTACAATACAAAATTTATAAGAAAAATGGTAAAAATATTAACAAAACGTTATTGGTAGGCTAGAGATCAATCCACTCTCCACTCTAACATAACTAACTCGTGGGTTAAGTGAGTCAAATTCAATTTGTAAGACTTATCTTGATATGTATTCATGAGTTATTATCCCAGCTTGATTTTATTATATTTGTTGTTTTTGCACGAGGCTGAGATTTTTGTATAGACATCTTCACATGTTCATTAGAGCTTTAATGCGCTTAATTTGATGATTCAATTTTCTTTTAGATAGACATATGTTTCAGACCTTTTCATGTTTTTTCATAAAGTCAACAACTTTTAGAATTTTGAATGTTCTTTTGTGTAGAAAGTTGTTCAAAATATGTTGACAAGAAAAGTGTTGCTTCTTTTCTAATCAATCTGGAAATTAAGCTTATCAACTATTACATCCTCTTCAAATGGTTTCTTTTTCTTATTGACAACAGAATATTCATATAGAGAGAGTACTAAAAGTACTCCAACCAATATATAATTTGGGTGTGTATCTTGATTCTTTATTATTTTAATATCTGATAATTTCTTATTCGAAGCATTATCAAATTTCAACAATGTTGATGTTAAATTAATTGTAAGAACTGTTTATCAATAGACTGTATATGCTAGACCATTCAGGTGTAAATGAACTCTACTGTTATGTTGAGAAAACTGAATAAATTCTGAAACCGAATTATAGCTTTTGAATCAAATGCAAGGAGAACACCAATAAATGCTTAAGAAAATGGAATCAATAAAATGGGAAATCTTTCGATTTAAAAGACCAGAAAACTAAATATAACTTCAAGTGAAACCACTTAAACATTCTCAGGAAAAACTGCGAGATTAATTCTTAAGTAAAAAAAATTATGATTAAGTAAGTCTTATTAGAATATATAATTCCAAAGTTTAAACCTTTTACAATATTGCTAGGAAAATTCTTCGTAGAATATAGGGATATTCATTTTTTACTTTGAATATTTTTTGATTAAAAAGTCACCCGAACTAAACATAAAAAATCAAATGTTATTTAATTTAGATTGATTTTCATTTGATATTCCAACTTAATTAAATCAATTGTTTGTATTTAAATGACTTTTGCAGATTTTGTTACTACGAAATTATTGAACATTTTATTATTAAAAATTATCAATTAAAAAAAAACATGTTTTGAATTTTTTATAATTTTTATATTTATAGTTTCATCTTTCTTACCAATAAAAAAATAAATCATATAATCTCATAATCAAGAACTGTAACACAAATTTGTTATCATGTCCATGAATGTAATATAACTACAGAATGATCAAACAGAAAAACAGTCTTAAGAGACATATCCACCTATTGCTGTTAGTTTCTAATTAACTTTAAATACATAACATTATATTTAAATATAATGGATAGAAAATAAAATACAATATATTTAGCTAAAAATTCAACATTTCATTTTAAAAAATCACATTAATCTTCTCTATCACTTCACCATTACCATATATTTTCTTAAAGATGGGGTGTTAAAATTGAAAAAAATAAAATAAAAAAACTAAGAATCCGATAAACTTGTTTTTACAAAGACAATAATCATTAAGAGAATGAATTGCGAAAAACAAAAATAACAGTTAACAGTTAACTGTTAACAGAATGATAAGGACAGAAATATTTAACCGTTAACAATTGGATATAGACAATTCCAACAAGAGAAAAAGAAAGAATTAGTAGAAAAGAAATACTTATTTTATAATTTTCTCTTTATCAATATGAACACATACATAATTGACTTAACCTTATTATCAATTATATGTATAATTAAACGACATTTACTTTCTTTCTCATAAATCGTATTATAAAATAAAAGTAATTTTTCAACGCATTCCCTATATTTCTCTTCTTTTTACCAAAGCACTAGCAAGTTCAAATCATTTCCTTCAAAAATTCTTAAGAAGTGTATATGAGATTCTGGGTTTCTTTCGTCTTGAGAACATAGCTTATTTTTTAGTTTTGTTGTGCCATGTTTTAAGAGACTGAGAAATCGAGGGAGTGATCCAAAATTGTCAATGTTCCGATGGTGGAACCATTGCCAAAAACCTATTTTCGACATCGCAATTAAAAACTATGAGAGTTGGGAGAAGAGCCATGAAGATGGGTTAGAAAAACAAGTTCTGGTTTCTTGATGGAGTTTTCCCACACCTAATACTTTTGATCCAAGCTTCAACGACACTTAAGAATATTGAGTTACATCAAGAACTTTTGGCTTTCAAACAACAACTGCATTCTGTAATATATTTCTCCAGTGTACATGCAGATTCAAACGTTCGTGAGAAGATGAAGAAAGTATGAAGCCTAAGACAAAATTCAGAAGTTCGTTCTTGTTATTTAGAACAAATTTCATTCTTCCGTCAAGAACTTACAATGGCCCAGAATTTAACACGCCTTCCTTCTATGGTTCTAAACATATTCTCCATTCTCCATCAAACTAGCTTTGCAGAAACCCCGACAAAGCAACAAAATATACATTGTAGATAGAGGATTTTCTGTTTCAATCTAAGTTGTCTGCACAATTTTGAGGTGTTATTTTACTCGTATATTTAATGCATTTTTCTTAGATTTAGACATAAACTTTCTCTTAATTCTTTAATTTCTATGTGTAGGATAGGTTGGGGAATAACATTGCTTGTGATATTAAAAATGAAGATACGGAGACATGAGAACCAAGGAAGATAAGTGGTGAAAATATGTTAACAAACTTGTTGATTTAAGGTTTTTCGTTAAAGATGTCAAATCTTTTATATATACTCATAAAATCCACATCTCTCACATTAGATATCAACTCTTCCAGTATGTGCCCTTGAGGAACCAAACTATTAGAGTCGTATGTGGAAAATGTTATACAAATAGATGATTCGTGTTTTTTTAAAATCATATATACATATATTTCTACTAGAGACGCTCTAAACCTTTTATACTTTATATACATTCATTATTTCCCTTTATAATGGATTTACATTCTAAAATCATCTTTACTATCTTCTGAAACATCGACTCATGAGTAAAACACTTTTGAGGTGAAGCAAAAGTTTGCAATGTGCAAAGATTCAAGTTTATGACTACTGCTTTAGTCCCATGTTCATCTTTTTTAGGGTCTTTTTAATTTTTGTTGGATCTCTATGATAGGTTATATATTTTTTCATATATGGGTTAGGTTATCGTTATTGAAAGATTGTGGTTCTATATAGTTATATGACTCACACTTGGACTATTCCCAACATCTCCCCTCAAGGGTGAGTCCCTTGTTTTTTTCTTTTTCATATGGTATATTTTCCTTCAGGTGTATGAGTGACCCCTTTGGTTGTGGTTATGCGGTCAGTCACATCGGTGACCCCTTTTTGTTTATGGTGGTGGTTATGCGGTCAGTCACTCCGAATCTGATACCACTGATAGGTTATATATATATATATATATATATATATATATATATATATATATATATTTTCACATATATGGGTTATATTCATCATAGGCATGGTTATGGATATTGAGAGATTGTGGTTCTATATGGTTATATGACATTAATCTTACACATATAAGACCTTAGACACCACTTTTACACCAAAACCTTAAGGCAATGTTGTTATGGATCTTTATTCTTATATAGTGTTTAACTTTGTCTTTTCTATCCAATGTGGGACTTTTTGACTCACACTTGGACTATTCCCAACACTCTAGTTATTGGTTGTCATGTTTTGAAAGGTTTCAAAAACAAACTTTTGCATCCTTTTGTACAGGTTATTGATCCTTTTGTAAAAGAGTTAGAGCACCCCATAAGTGCTCTTCTTTAATTTATTCATTCTTTGATGAAAAAAAAAGGTTTAATTATGCCTTTGATCCCCATTTTGGAGTCAAAATCTCAAAATGGTACCCAAATTTTTAAAAGTCTCAAAATGGTCCCCTTTTTTGTTGAAACGTCTCACGTTTGCCCTT